>JGI24703J35330_11748853_pt1 | contig 50839 bp, 91 predicted proteins | sample TergutNt197P1_FD_35330 | JGI IMG/M metagenome (IMG submission 35330)
TAAGCAAGAGTGATGAATAAAAAAGACCCGTCCCACTAAGAACAAGTCTTATTTATTATATCATATCTTAGCAAAGTGGGCAACCCCTACAAGGAGAAGATTAATTATGGAAAAATATAAAGTATATCAAATAGCGTTCGATGAAAGCGAAACAATTGAAAGAGGACAATTCACACTGGAAGAAGTTGAACAACAATTTTCATACAACAACCTCGAAATCAAAGGTAGCGAAATCTGGATTGATTCGATTTGTGAGTTTATCGGCAAATCTTGGGGCGAACTAAGTGAAGATGAAAAAAACGAACTTACAAGCGACGCTTATATCTGTTCGATTGACGAATTACAAGGCTATGAATTTGAAGAAACAATCTTCGATTATGGGAGCGTAAGTATTGCTGGAATCATCGCTAAGAATGACAATGAAACAGTGTATGCTATCGAAGACTCTGCTGTGGTTTACGATCCTCGTGCATAAAAGAAAACCCCTCAATCCATTACGGAAAGAGGGGTTTTAATTTGCTATAAAACAAATTTTTCTAATTCTATTTTTCTAGCTCTAATATATTCTGGTACTGTAGTATCAACTTCATAATTATATTTTTTCGCTAATTCCTCGTGTGACAATTCATTTGCAAAAACATCTACACAAAATTCTGTATATATGGTACTTTTTTTCATCTGCACACATCGCTCACGGATTTGTGATTCAGTGAATGCAAATTTGTTCATTTCTGCACACCACACGACCTTTACTTGCTTGACTTTGTCTAAAATCAAAATTAGTGCCAAAGCCCCCAGAACTGCGGTTATGTAACTAAATTGCGTATGCGTGTTGAGTTGAATAGATGCAAGTACCAGTATAATCGAAATTAGTGCGCTTATTTTATCAAATTTTATACCCATAAGCGTGGCACATGCCGCAAACGTCAAAACGGCGACGGACACGAACCAAAACGCGCTAAATATAACACCGATAAGCATCGTTGTGAACACACAAGCTATATAATATGAAACTGTGCGCCAACCCATCTTTGTTATCTTGTTCTGTTCGATATGTACCCCAAAAGGCACATACTTAGCACAACACAACAACAACATGAATAAGTTTTGTACTATCGCATATCTAGCAAAGTGAAACGCACTAAAATTTGGCAACTCATTATTGGTCATAATCACCGCATAAATATACCCGTGTAGCGCCAAAATTAATACGAATAGAATTAAGTGCCAACCTTTTCTTTTCTGCTTCCAAACAAAAGCAATAGCCCACAGTGCACAAAAAAACAGCGCAACAAAATAAACTACGCTGTTTACAATCTGATTAAAACTACCTCCACCAATCGACAAGTCAACAGTTCCAGAAAGTGTCAGACTGTATCTGATTAGTGTTACAATTGAGTAAAGCAATAGCCCTACTTCGACAACTATTTTACTACCGTTGCCATTTTCTTCTGCATTTGCCATAATTCGCCCCACCTCTTTTTTTTTTGAGCGAATTAGCTATTTGTCGATTTCATGAGCAACATGTCAACCTTACTGTCGATAATTGCAGTACTTTTCATGATTTCGCGATTACCCTCTAGGGCTTTGACCAATCGATCCTCTCTTGTGTGCGAACTTTTCAAATGTTCGCTCATTTGTTTAAACATCCAAACATACGCCCCCACAATGGCGGTGATAAACCCACCAATCGCTAGAATGAAGTTTATTAAATTTGTTGTTTGTTCCATTGATCCACCTACTCTTTCATTTGTGCGATGATCGATATATCGCCACCTCGCAAATTGAACTCATTACATGCATCGATGTATAAATTTGCGCGCGCTCGTAATTCTTCGCGTACTTTTTCAACGACATCACTGTATTGCTTGTCGGTCGCCGTTGATCCAAACTCTTTGATTATTAAAAACAAATCTGCAATCAATCTGTGATTAGTAATTCTTGTGATTTGTTCGAAATCGTCTTCTTTTTTGTGTTGGATCTGTAGTAAATCCTTCCTCATCCAATCACCTCGCTTAAGCATTCTCAAGTGCTTCGATTCTGTTTTCTAGGCTTGTTATCAATGCTAATAAATCCAAATTTTCTAAACTTTCTAATCTAGATAAAATAGGCGCTATTTGTTTCACTTCCAAATCAACCGCATCAAGTCGATCGTTTAACTCCTCTATCGAGTCCAATAACGGCTCTAAATCAACAGACTCTTCATCTTCTAAAGTGTCAAGTCTTGTCTTGATTACTGTAATGTCAATTTCGTTAGTATCTACGCGCCCTGTTAAACTCAACAATTCGCCTTCATTGGTTGCGACACGACCAGTTAAATTTACAAAATCGGTTGCCAATTCGTCTACTTTATCTTCAAGATCAGATAATCCTGTTCCGCCTTGTAGGTCGTCAACGATGTTTTCGATGTTTGTTATGCGAGTCTCGTGACCATTCAAGCGTGTGTCTATATTCGGTATTGTTGTGTTTGTTAGCGCATTCAGCCTTGTATAGTTAGATGCGATGTCGGCTCGCAAGCTACTTGTTTCAGCATCCAAAAAAATTTGAACTTGCGTATTTTGGGCTTGCAACTGTTCGGCGACACTTTGATTAATGTTGGTTGTTGTATCGAACAGTGTATCATTCACATCATTGACTACACCGCTCACTGCGCGATCAACGGCATTATTTACCGTCGTGTCTATATCAACGACTATTTCACGATTTATAACCCCGACCGTTTGCCGCACATCGTCTTGTGTGACAGACTGCAGTCGTGTTTGTGCAAGTGTTCTTGTGAATGAACCAAAACGACTTCCTAGCGTCAAAATGTCGCGCTCGGGATTCATAAAATCATTAACCATCCTTGTGACCATCAAGCGCCCTTCTAAGCCGTTTGGCGGGCTACTGATATTCACATAGTCTAGAAACTTTATTGGTTCGTAAAAGTCATCAATGTACGACAAATCAAATACACCAACCTCAATACTTTCAGTCGGATTCACGAAATTCGGCAACACTTCTCTTGCGCGTGTAAGCAAGTTCTCGGGCAATGTTATATCATCGAACACAACAGGGCGTACAATCCAACCTCGCCTTGCTACCGCGTCAGGATCAAAGATAAAGTCAACGCCATCATTAACACTCGTTATATCCACTCTATGCCCTAAATCGTCGGGGTCAGAAGTGTCGAATACCCAATCCCCAACGGGTACGATTGCTGTTGCGAGATTGTCGACCCTTTGCACTGTTGACAAATCTATGATATTGTGATTAATGTGGATCGGCTGTGTATTCGTGGACGGACTATCAGCTAAATAATCCATAAAGGTTGTGTTGCCTATCCGTTCCAAATGCAATATACCGCCCAGTGGTTCAATCAGCTTCATTTGAATTTCGTCGAATGTGTTTCGTGGACTCGATAATGAACGGATAATATTACCAGTTTGTGCATTCTCGCGAACAGTTACATTCCTTAAAACGAATCTTTTATCAGCCTCGACTTGGTTGTTGTGACTGATTATAAGCATTCGCAAGTACGATTCAACACCACCCATGCCCTCGCCCCATTCATAAGCCCTTACCACACTATCATTGAGAAAGCCTAACTCACCCTCACAATCATATGTGACAACATTATACAAGTTCGTTTCGGGATTCATAACGCGACCACGAAATACTCTTGTGCCTGTTAAAGTGTCGCCATTTTGATACACTTCGATATACGTTGTGAGTGGTGTTAAGTTTTGAGAAATCAAATTTTCAGTCGATGGTGTGAATCTGAATGTATCTGATGCATTAATTTCACGCACCAATTTCGCACTTGTGATTTGTATTTCGTCAGCTTGAGGGTTGTATATCATTACACCGTTTGCGTATATTGTAAACATTATAACGACCCCTCTTGAAAGCGAAATGTTACGGTAGCGTCATTGGGTATGTGCAACCCAAATTCACCACTTTCTGTAACGTTATAATAATATCTGTTGGACACTTTGCACCAAAAGCCGTTTTGAGGTGCAAGACCAATAAATCGCACGTCGCCGCGTCGCACAGCCACCATATCCCTCACCAAGTTTCCGTGATCATAGAGCTTGAAGTTGTTTATAAATGCGACACCTCTTGTAAGTGCGAGGTCAGTAGACGGTCTTCCGAAAAGCTTCCAAAACGCGTTACGTACTTGTGTGACCGCCGTCGGGTCTAGTGATGAAAACGCCGCAATCACGCCAAAACGCAAGTTAGAAGTTGATGATATATTCGAACCGTCAACAGTACCACGTGGCGTTGAAGCGCCCGCGGTCACCCCCTCGAAGACCGTTACATTTCTACTTGCAGTCATCATAATCGATGATTGTAGCGCAAACGCATTTGCGCTAGTCGCGGCGTTAGCTATAGAGCTGGACAATCTAACGCCGATCCTGTTAGGTGAGGCTGTGGTGTTGGTGTATTGGATTAATGAGCGACTAAATTCAGCCCCTCCCACACTCACGAGCGGTTGCGCCCCAACCTGTGCTTCTTTAATCCCTACTGACATTTCAATTCTAAGCCTTTGATTTGTGATGCTGGCAGGATTGGGCACTTGAGGGTCTGGGTTCATAACCCCAAGAGCGGGATATCCGACATCTATTTCTTTATCGAAGTTTTCGTCCGACAATATCCCTACATCCTGCATATTCCGCATCACAACCTCATTTGCTCCTGACACCAAAACTAATTCAGGCAAGCGCCATGTGCCTGCTTCGGGAATGAATACGGTCACGCTATTTATCGTTATTTCTACCGCTTGATTGGTGACAATCTCGGGTGTCACCGTTCTAGCGCCTCCATAAATTGTCGTTGTGTATGTGTCGTTGAAGGTGAAGGTTTTATCAAAATCTAGGTTAAAATGAGGGTCACAAATAGCAGTCATTGGCAATGTTGCAACTGTTGCGTTATGGCTAAATGTAAGATTCCCACACTCAATGCGACCCATCAAATATCTGTCATCCTTGCCTGGCAGAAAAATCCGCTTTCTGCGCCCGTGGCAAAAGTTTAGTATTTCGCCACGAATGTCGTCCCAACTATCTTTTAATGCAAACGGGAATATTAAGCTCCACGATAACGTGCGGTTGTCGAACCTCGGCTCACCCGCCAAGACTTCTGTTAAGTCCAAAGCGCCATCACGAGCGGGGAGGTCAAGAAACTTAGTCTTGACCCGTGGTGAGCTTAAAACCCAATGCCCGTTTGTCCAAGCGCCCCAATCCTCAAAGCTTCGCTTATCGTCGATTTGCACTTGCAAGGGCGTATTGTTACGCGCAAGATTATCACTTGTTTGTATATTCTTTTTGTTATTCACTTGCTCTGCCTCTCCCTCTCGCTAGGCTAGATTCGCCTAGTCCACGATCAATTTGCGGATTAATTTCGCCAACTAAAGCACCAGTATCGAGTACAACCTGCATTCTGTTCATTTCAGACCTCATTCTTTGCATTTCAGCCAACAAAGCATTCATCGTCGTTAGTATCTGTGATGTTTGTGCTGCGTTGCTTTGTACCGCAATCGAGTTTGTTGGAAGATTATTGCTTGCGAAATTAGTGCCAATGTTGGCGCTGAATGAGCGATTCAAGGACATCTCTAATCTTTCAAATTCAAGTACCATCGAGCGAATTTCACGACTAATCATTTGACTAACTCTTGTGAATGTGCTTGTTATGTTTTGTAGAAAAGATGATCCGAAATCAGCGTTTAAAGCAGCATGCAATAATTTGAAATTGCTAGTTATACCTCTAATCGAATCATGTGCGGACGTTGCGACGTTACTAATTCTGACAACCAGATTATCCATACTGCTATTTAGTAATTGCACCGACATATTAAAATCTGTAATCATCGAACTAGCGTAGCTTGCAATTGTATCATTAACTTTGCTAAACCCCGAAATTCCTCTTTCGTAACCTTCTGTTGTGTTCTCACCAAATTCCATGAAAACACGCGAAGGTGAACTAATCCCAAGAGCGCTAGCAAATCCACTTACGATCCCGCTTGCAATGTTCCCGATCGTTCCGAGTACAGTATTTGAGTTGGCATTTAGACCGTCGATGATACCTTGATTTATGTTTCTACCAAATCGAGAAAACACAGTCGACGCTCCGTCTCGTGAACGAGTTTCAGAATGAAAGCCATTAATGATTGCAGTACCGACACGCTCAATAGCATCACGCGCATTCTGTCTGCGGTCGTTTATTCCATCTCTAGCTCCATTAACGATGTTTCGCCCAAATCGGGCGAATGTCGTTGACACACCGTCTCGTGAACGAGTTTCAGAATGAAAGCCATTAATGATTGCAGTACCGACACGCTCAATAGCATCACGCGCATTCTGTCTGCGGTCGTTGATCCCGTCTCGTGTTCCGTTGACGATATTACGCCCAAACCTAGCAAATACTGTTGATGCTCCATCTCTAGCTCTTGTAATAGTGTTAAAACCGTTAATAAGCCAATTTCCGACCGATTCGATTGTAGAATTGATCCTATCTCGACCATCTCGCAAGCCACTTCGGAGACCATCTCCTATGTTCTCGCCATAGCGACGAAATACCGTCGATGGTGAACTGATTCCCAAGATCAACCTAAAAGCGCTTAAGATAGAATTACCAAAATTACGAACGCCTGAAAGGGCACGAGGGCTACCATCTTCGATTCCGTCATACAACCCGTCGGTGACGCCATGTCCTGCATCGCGGGCATCCACTTGCATACCACGAAGTTCGCGATAAACGTCTTGACGCATATTAAAGTAGCCCATCTCTACAAGATAATTAGTAGCTGACATAGCACTTCCTGTTTCTTCGTAAATGCGATTCCATGACGCTTCCACACGTGGCGTGAAGGCGTCCATTTCTTTCATCGCATCACGTGCCATGTAGCCATAATGCTGTGAAACTGTTCGTTGCGTTGCTGTTACGACGTTACCTGTTGTTGCGTACATTTCTTCCCAGAAATCATAATTTGCGATAATCATTTCGCTGAAACGAGTATCTAGTCCACCGCCAAGGATGTCCATCTGCTCTAATGCTGTGATCCTAATCGCTTTAGACCTATCACCTGTACGGTCGTAGATTTCTTGAAATCTTGTTTGAAATTCGCGCGACATACCACCCATGTTTGTTTGTGCGTCTTCATACATTTTTTCAAACGTTTCGGTCGTCATTTCACCCATTTCTTTCGTTTGCAAGCCATATTTATGAAGCTCGTTCGCTATATACGCAACTAGCCCAACCGTCGCGGTGATTGGTAGTGCGACACCGAGAAGTGCGCCTTTGAAAATTCCAATAGCCCCGCCTGCCAAACCAGACGCAACCTTACCACCTGTCAGCGCAGTGAATGCCCCTTTCAACTTTCCAAGACCCATCGAACCCGCAAGAGACGCAATACCTGATTTGAATGCGCCAAAATACTTTGCACCGATCAATTTTGTTATCGCTAACTTTAAAGCGCCAATCACCTTCGAACTCGCAATGCCCATAATGATTGTCTTGAGTCCCAACAAATATTTAACCCCCTTGATCGCAGTTATTGCGATCTTCCAAGCGACAAACGAACGTAATAAATGGCGTACCACAGCCTCATTTTCGTTGACCAACTCAACAATGTTAGCAAGAATCCCAACAAAGACAGGTAACAACCGATCAATCAGTGGTTCTAACACATCCTCAATCAAATCCAAGAATATATTAACAACATTACCAACCAGTTCCAACAAAGGTGGTAATAAATTTTCAACGATAGGCTCTAACCTTCTGACAAACCTTATAAACATCTCGACAATTCGTTGACCCACACTTAAAAACGTCGGCAAATGTTCCTCGATTATTGGCGACAAAATATCTACCCAATCATTGAACATTTCTAAAACTTCAAAAAACACATCAATCAACCACGGCAATAATTCCTTGACAACGGGCGCTAATGCTCGCGCCAAATTACCTACAGTTCTTGCAACTTCGAAAAAAGCATCCCCAATCTTGTTAAGGATATTGTCGATTTTAATCAAACCGCCTTCAGTGTAGACAAGCTCACGAACTCGACCAGTTATGTCGGATAGCCACTGATACATTCGTGAACCGATGACATCATTTATTCGCAAAAAGAACTCACCTAACATATTACGACCAAGACCAAGCATTTCTGTAAATCCACCTGTTCTATCTGCTGCCATTCTCGTTACACGAGCGTATTCATCTCCTGCATTCATTGCGTAATAGAACATGTCTGTTATACCATCCAATCCGTCAATGTTATCAAGCAAGTTTGCAAATAGTTGGGCATTAGCACCACTAAGATTAGCTGTGTTCATTATCTGCTCTCTTGTTGCGGGGTCTGTGTTTTGCAAGGCACGCATGAAAGCAACCATACTGCCTTGTGCGTCGGTCGTTCCGTTGGTATTCTTTATTGTTTCTACACCTAGATCAGACATTGCTCGCCTTAAGTTAGACGTTGGACTTATCATATCACTAAATATGCCGCTCAATCCGCTGGATGCAAGTTGCATAGACATGCCGTTTTGATAACCAATTGCCAATGTCGATGCTACAAATTCGTAGGCTAGCCCAGCAGTGTTAATAATACCCGCCGAACGTTGCAGACCGTCTAGCATTGAGTTTTGACTAATTCCAAATTCTTGTTGAGCGACAGCCATTGTATTGACCCATCGCGATGCATAGCTTACATCTTGACCAAACTTGACTAGTAGCGCATCAATAGCATAAAGCGCTCCGCCAAAGTCATTTCCGCTCGCCTGTGCAAGCCTCATACCTGCTTCGAGCATTCGTGTTTGACGTTCAGCACCCTGTCCGTTTCTGGAGATTCCTGCAAGACCCCCCATAATTGTTGTAGCATTGAAGCGCCCTTGTTCTGTAGCTAAGTCTCTAACACGTCTTTCTGTTATACTGATGTCGTCACCAGTTTGTTGCGTCTGTGCTTGTACATTGCGCATCTCACTGTTAAATTGTTCGCCACCAGTTAGGGCGGCTGCACCAATCCCAATGACAGCTGTACCAATTGCCGTCATTGCTCCACCGATAAAACTGCCGACCCCCCTTACTGCGCCCTCTGCTGCGCTAAGACCGCGTCTGAAATCGTTGTCATCGAGCGCCATAGTAGCGAAACACTCGGAATAGCTCCATAATTGATTCCTCCTTTTTTGCAAAAGAGAGTTATTTCTCATTGCAACATTCCTACGAATGCGGTATAATATATATGAGGTGATAATGATGAAAAGTGAAAAATAGTTGCCAGTAAAAGGGTACGAAGAACGCTATATGGTCTCTGATTGTGGAAGGGTTAAAAGTTTAATAAACAATAAAGGGAAACCACAAGAAAGAATTTTGACTGTCAATAGTAAGCGTTCTGGATATCCCCAAGTCTGCTTGTTCAGAGATGGAAAACGACATTACCACACCATACATAGACTAGTTGCGATAGCGTTTATCAAAAACCCTGAAAACCTAGCAGAAGTCAACCACAAAGACGAAACAAGAGATAATAACCATGTTGATAATCTAGAATGGTTGGAAGAGGTATTGGAACGAAAGAGGAATGGGCGGACACCCTCAACCGAAAGGCGAACATAGCAATAAAAGTATTCCAGTTCGATGCCTTCGAAAAAACTGGCATATCGCATGCACAAATAAACAAGGTGTGCAACGGAAAGGCAAAGACCGCTGGAGCTATCAACGGCATTCGTACCGTCTGGGAAAAAATCACAAAAGAAGAATATGAACAACTAAAAAGTTAGTTGTTTTTTTCTTTTGTGATGCCTCCAACGTCATCCACCTCGCTTTCAGAATTGATTAAGCCCATTTCTTTTTTTGCGTTGTCAAGAAATTCGCGAACGGTGAACTGTTTTGACTTCTCGGATGACTTTTTCTTACCGCCGAAATCAATTGTCTCAATCCATCTTTTAGCCCCTTTGGGTGGTTTATTGCCTTTAGAATTAACTTGATAATGTAAACTATAGTTGGCGAGTGACATATCTGTCATGTACGCTTTATAGTTCAAATCTTGCATGCTTAGTTTATACTTTTCTATAAGATATCGACTTAAAAGCTTCGGCTTCATTGGTCTTGATTCTGATAAAATTAGAAAGGAATGCTCATGGAGAATCCCTATCGTGTAAAAAGTTCCATCAAGTCCTCGCGTTTTGAAATCTGTTTAGCAAACAAAGCCAATTGTATTACATTAGTCTTTGACTTCATTTCTTCAACTTCGTACCCAAAAAGTTTTGCTAGGATAGTTAAAGTCTCCACGCGTTGTTCTTTGATTCCAAATTTTAAAATTTCCAAAACACCACCGAACCCAGCTAATTTTTGCTGAAAAACAGTCGTGGTCGCAGGGTCTCTTCGAAATTGGGCGAAGTCAATGCCGCCGTCTTCTAATTTCTCTCTAATTTTTTGGATAGGCTCAACAACTTCTAAGATGATGTCGAGCTGTGTTTCCAAATCCTGTTCAAAAAAATACATTAAAATACCTCTCTTTCGTCTTCGAATACATCTAATGTTTCAGCACTGCGTGCTGTTTGTTCGTCAACGCCACTAAGGGCTTGTACTGGGCGTGTTTGGAAACGTCCAATCAGAAGCAGGTAATTCGCTCATACGCCTCGGGTCGCTTGCAGTACCAACAAATGTAATACTCGCATCAGCGACACCTTGATCATTGATTGTCATTTCCAACGCTTCTTGGTTGTATGCATTATAAACACAACCAACTTTATACCCAGCATTTGCCCCCAAAAAGTTTACAATCACAACATTTTTATGGTCTTCTGCCCCTAAAGTTCTAATTGCCCACTTGATGGCGTTAGTTTCTGGGTCTCTGAATGCCGTTGGTGACGCTCGCATGATGTTCTCAGCGTGAAGTTCGTGAATGGTTGTTGATAGCGTCGCATGCGCTTCGCCCGGTCTAGTTAATCCAATAACCCGAACACGCCTATCATCTGTATCAATATCCTCTTGTGCAAGACCGCGCGTCAATGTCGAACCACCATTTGTTGCGCCGAGTTCTTTCCCTTCTTCGATCCACCTGTCCAATACTTCTGAAAATTCTTGCGCTGTAGATACTTCGCTAACCAAACCCTCATCTTCAAGGCTTACATCGAAAAATATCGCCCCTGCGTCAAATACCATGTGTGGCGGCGTTTGTACGCGCAACGGAGATGGTGCTGTTAATTGTGTCATTTTTTTCACTCCTTTTCGCTAGACTACTAGCGAATGTACTGTCAGTGTTACTACGCCTCTGACCAAGCGTTGATTGTCGGGATCTCGTGGAAAAAGTTGTATAAAGCTACCATTTCTTTTCAACCAAAGAAAGCCGCTTTCGCCAACCTCTATCCTCGATCCGATCCCCTCTTGTACTTTGACTTCTAGTTGTGTTGTAATGTGATTTAGCGTCCCCGTTATGCCGACGCCAGTCGGCGGTATAATACCACCAAACTCTGTCCAAATGTTTGCGATTGTGATCGTCTCACTATTCCATGAGTTTCGTTGCACCGTGAACGTAATGTACGGAAAAGTCGCTTGTGTCGGTGCGTAACCTTCCAAAAATGCTGGGATCAGCTGTCCCTGCGCTGTTGTGAATTGACCCCAAAATTGGCGCAATGCAATTTCTAAATCATTAAAATTAGCTCTTTCACTCATCAATCACAACACCTTTCACGTCATCATACACATAACCGAAATCACTAGCGTATTGTCGATTATTTGCCTCTACTTGCTCGACCGTCATCATATCAACATCTGTTACGTTGGTTCTAGCAGGCGGTCGTTCCTCGACTCTTGCGTTCCACACTTTATAGTGCATCGTAGAAAATGACGGCATAACAGTGGCGTCGCCTTGTATGCCGAAAAACACATCATCACGATCACGTCTAAGCTTTGTTAACTCGTTGATGTCGTCTGATATTTTGCAAGTAAATCTACCACTAGTCCCGATATTTAATGCCGATGCTGCAAGTATTTCTTCGGTTCGAAACAAAGTGAAATACCCTCGTATCAATCTAGCGTCTCCATACACCCAAGCCACGTTATTCGGTGGCAGGTATAATGTCGGGATCGTGTGATAGTCTTGTACGTAATAATCTTCAAAGATACGCTCCATTAACGCAACCCTGTGAACGTGCGTTTGAATTCAGACAGACGACTTGCAAACACATCTTCCCACCCCGCAACCATTCCGTTATCATTCGTGCCTCTAGTGACGCTATACACGTTGCTGATGGTCTCAGACTTAACGTTTGTCGGCTTTGCCGCGTCGCTTTTTTGAAATTCTATGATGTCGTTAATCAGTGCGATAAAATTTCTCGGCACGTGGCAAAAGTTTATCTTAACTTTCGCTATATTCTTGTATTCGTCAGGCACATCTTCCAAATGTAAGCCGTCAAGCACTGAATAACGATACATGCCGAATCTTTGTAATAAAATGAAATTAACAAAAGCATCTTCGGGAATTTCTTCGTTAATTTCGCCGTCATCCACTTTGACAATGCGTGTTTCGGGTACAGAAACAAAAAAGTTATTTAATTTTCGACAAACTTGGTATAGTGTGTCGTTAAAATCAATCTCCATCATTTACCTCCGTTAATTTTAAGATTATTTTCGACTTTTTCGCAAATTTGAACTCATCCGCAAAGCCTTTGACCCACTTGTGTGTGTCGTTCTGTAACTTACCAGACTTTACGAGCGCATCCATTATAAATTTCTTAGAACTCGCTATATTGTCTGGGTCGCGTTGTCTACTTTTTTCAACCCATGTTATATGAACAAAAACAGGGTTTCGAATTGATGGTAGTTCGCGCAAGTAATGCATTAACGCTCGCTCTGTGCTTTGCTTGTAATTGTTTGCTTCGTACTTGTTGCGCCTGTTTTTGTCAATGTATGAATTGTAACTATCAAGTCGCATCGGGATTTCTACGATATACTCCAAGTGCATCACCTTACTTTCCGAAGTGCTTCTTTCGCAATCTGCTAGCTTTAGCACTTATAGCTTTATCACCTTGCGAATTAGCCCTGCTTATGACCGCTCTTAACATGCGGTCACTGTATTCATACCTGCCAGTGCGTGAATTCCACAATTTCATTGGGTATCTTCTGCGTCTTTGGTCGGCGAATACGTGTGCAGGAACTGATTCGCGCTTTTTTGAACCGCTTGGCATTTTTCGCCAACCGCCCAAAGTCCTTACCTTAGGCGCTGCCGCCCGTTTTTTCGTCTTCTTCTGTGCCATCCAAATCCCCCGATTTGTTTACTTTCGCTTTTGCGCACTCTACAATCGTGTCGCACGTGTAAAGTCCTAGCACAACCAGAGCCTTCACAACAATTGCATACCAACTCCCTGCAATGTCGCTAGTGTCTGCTAGCACATACAGAACGTTGGCTACGATCGCCAAAAGTGCGACAATACTTTTTTTATCAAAGAAACGTCTCATTTTTATAACCTCCTAGTAACGTCCATTCGTACAATTTCAGTTTTGTAGTCACGATATGACATCCCCCAATCATAAGGAGAAGGACTCGGATCAATGACAACAATACCATTCTCTGTTAGCATAGCACGCATCTCTATCCATCCAGAAGAACTGATCCAATTTGACCATTCCGAACCCTCTGGTACACGCCAATCAATGTATGCGTACTGGACCTCCTCTAACCTCAAATCACTAAATGCAATTGTACCTTCCCAATCTACCCAATGATTTTCTTGACCTGACCAATTTTCTAAGTTCATAGAAAATGATCTCCTAATAGCCAGATTAACCCTGTCCTCACCGTCGAAAGTTCTGTCGACCGACAAAACCTCCTCAACCGAATAAATGGTGGTCGTGAATTCCTTGTAAGGTGTGTCAAATCTGCCCTCTAATAGCGAAAAGACTGTGTTTGGCGGAAGATTTTCGGCTTCAACAAGAATTGAGCTTTTAAGCCCTTCACCGTGATCTCCTATACCAATAAGGTCATACACGCCATCTTCATGGTAGTTGATTTGCCCGCCAATCAAGAAGCTTATGTTCACCTGCAAGTCTTCAAGTTCCTGCCAACCTTGCCCCCATTCTTCCCAGTCGAAAAGTTGAGGCGAAAAAGCTACATTTATCTTATAAAGATCGACTCCCTGTCGGGTCTTAACAACCTCGACATCGTAGTCATTTAATGTGAGCATGACATAATTCTGCGACCATGTAGAGCGGTTGATCGTCATAATTTCGAATGTCAATGGCGGTTGATTATCCCCATCAACAGGGGCTATTGTCGGATTTCCTGTTAATGGGTCGTAAAAGATGAATCTGCCGATATTGCGGGGTTGCATTGGCGTTACCTCTACAGCGCCTATGTAGTTTGGCTGGTGTTGTAGATGTCCGTAGATCATTCTAAAGTTCCACCGTTCGCCAGATCGCGTAACTTCTCGACTTATTAGATTATAAGCAACCTTTTGCTCGGTCACATCAATCACATCTGAGTGCAGAACACCACTTCCGTTTAGCATTGAAATGCCAAAATCGCCTGCGCCACCACTTCCACCGACTAGTTCGCCACGGAATGTCAATCGGTTGTTTTGCTCGCCGATTTGGTTCAGAGCTGTTTTGTTCCTGTGTTCGTGCGCTTGCCCTAGTTTTGTGTCAATCTGCTGACCCGTGTAGGACAGATCGACGTAAGTTGTGTCGGTCGTTTCGACAACCGCAACTTTTTTTTGCTTCTTATCTGGCACGCAAAACACCTCCTGCTGAGTCTCTTAATGTATCCCCTTCATTGCTTCGCAACCTAGCTCTTGTGCTAGGAAGGTTAGGGCGTATCTTGTAAACCTTCACCGTGGGTGATCTTAACAACGCCAACATGCTTAACTGGGTAAACCAAATTCCAGTTTTCGCCATTTAGCAAATCTTCGATTTCTGGCGTAGGATTTGACGTTGCAGGAGCAAATGCGTTTCCTGTCCACGAAATCCCTTTGATATGCATGATAAACGTCTGACGCGTTACAAGATAATCAGAGTTTGCATCTGAGTTTCTATAAACTTCTACTGGAATTTGATCTACTGGTGTTCCTTCGCCGTGCGCGAGCGCACCTGCTGCAACTAAGTATGTCTCGGTCGTTGGTACTGTGTCGTCGACAATAATTCTGTATCCTAAATAAGTTTGGAATTCAATTTCACCACGTGCGTTCGGGATCGTTTCGATCAAATTTTGCTCTTGTAGTTCTGAATGCGTCAAGCTGTTCATGATTACCATCGTTAAGATGTCAGCATTATCACCCAACAACTGCTTGGCGCGGATTGTCATTGCAGGATTCAATGCGCCACCGCCACCATCAAATACATGTGTAGCGCTCACGCTCGGCGAATCGAAAACACCTCTTAACACTGCAATCATGAAGCGCTGACGCTCTTCAATCCACCAATCAGATTCCATGCTTGCGATAGCATCAAATGCGCTATCTCCTGCCAACGCACTAGCCAAGTTTTCGGCTGTCCATTTCTTTTCACGCATCAATTTAATACCCGTGTCCATGATTGCAGTGATTTCGCCTGCAGGTGACTCGTTGCCCGGTCGACTAATGTGGCTTGAGCGCCCTTCTAGCCTCTCCCACATCGGAATTTGTACCAAAACACCGCCCTCACTAATTCGGCGGTTTAAGATTGCGTCTTGTCTTGCTAGTCCACTGCGGTAAATGTTGCTCTTCTCAATAATCCCTTGTCGCAAGTATGGTTCGTATGTTTGCGGGATAATTACATCTTCAATTCTTGACATTCAATTCACTCCTATTTCAGATAAATCCCTGCCTGTTTTGCCAATTGCTTGGCTCGTTCGGGATTCTCTCTGTAAATTCTGTTCTGTTCAGCACCGTTTCGGTACTCTTTTAACCATGGATTTTTTTCGTCACCGCCACCTGCGGGTGGTGTGTCTGGATCATTTGATGTAGTTTTCACTTTACCAAATTTTGGTGCTAGTAATGGATCACTTTTGAACAGCCCCAACACTTTCTTTGCGTCTTTGAACTTGCCGTCGTCACCCAATTCGATTGATGAGATGTCGAAACCTCTAAGCGCCAATTGTGCGTCGCTGTCACTTAGTGAATACCCTTCTTCGTCCTTGGTCTTCAGCAAATCCAAAACTTGCTGTTTTGTTTTTTCTGCCGTAGCTTGGTTGCTGTAATCAAGCTTGGTTGCATCGTGCGACGCTTTTTCGTCTTCGTACTTTTTCGTCTCTGCATCCAACTTCGCTTTCCATTCAGTTTCGAGTTCGGCAGTTTTTTCTTTGAGTAAATCTTCGAGTTGAATCTCGGCTAATTTCTTAGCTTGCTTTTCGGCCTCCACTTTAATACGTTCGTCAACGTTGCTTTCTGCTTGTGTTTTCGCTAGTGAAAGCTTGTCATGATGCAAATTAATAATCTCTGTAATTAGAGTTTTGTTTTCTGCAATTTCATGTGTTGCAAGTAATGCCTTAACTTCACTTTGTTTCATTTGATTTCCTCCTCGGTTTAACGTGTCGACCACATATTTGCTAGATTAACGTGTTAGCTCACAATGTTTGCAGTTTAACGTGTTGCCCACAAGTTATGTTAAAAACACAACAATAACAATAAGCCCTATAACCCAACCAAGCACTATTGCACTTGCTAGTGTGATAAGTAATTTAATTTGCCTGTCCATTTTTTCAATTTGCTTGCATTCAGGTATTGGTGAATATTCATCAAATTTCATCTAATCTTCCCACCCTTTTTCAAACTCGTATCCACAACTTGGACAGTATCTAACCATCCCAATTCTTCAAGCTTTTTGCTGATGGCTTTGTAGTAGTCTATAGTCACCCTAAGCGCCCCGTAAGCACCGTCTTTTCTTAATTCACTAAAAAGCGCAACGACTTCTTTTGTTCGTTGGCAAAATACAATGAATTTTGTGGCGGGATACTTTTCATGATTGTTAAACTTCTTTTCAAATTGCATCTCACAATCACTAGCAACAAATCCGCATTCCTGAAACATTTGCTTTGCATTCATCTAAGACACCTCACTAACCCTTCTCAAACAATCAGTACAAAGTTCATCTTTATTCTCTTCATTGATTACACCGTGTTCGATAGCAGGTTCTAAATCTTCCGTATAGCACCAGTCGCATTTGAAATTATTCTCCATCTGGCAAATCCTCTAAATCATTATTCAGCCATTCCAGTAATTTAGGAAGTAATGCCATTCGCTGTTTTCTGATAACTTGCTGATGCTCATTGCCATTAATTTCGTCACTAATGATTTGCCTTGATAATTCCAAAACGTCTTTGACCAACAAAGCATGTTGTAAATCTAAATCATCTTCGCAATTGCACTCGCAACCTTCTTTTTCATCATCCGAATCACCAAATAAAGATTGAATGAAATTCCGTAGTACATGTTTCAAGAATTCAGCGCCCACTACCTCCGTACATTCATTGTCTGTTTTCCACGATTCACCTAGAAAACTTTCAACCATCATAATTAACTCTTTAATTCCCCCTTGCAACTTAAATGACGTTCTATCGCCGCCGTTTCTAAGTTTATCAACAATTAGATAACAACCTTTTTCATCATTGGTAACTATAATTTTATTTCCACTTTTTGTTGTTATTGTTTCACTTCCAAACAGATAGTCATTTTCTTGGCAAAAGTCTGTATATTCATTCATTGTTAAATGTTCGGCTTTTGGTGTTTTTAATAGGCTGATTTCTTGCTCTAAAACTCTGATTCTCTCTTTTAATTCGCTATTTTTCTTGCTGTATTCTTCATTTTGATTCAACAAATGACCGTACGCACTATCTTCTAATTCAATAAAGCGTAAGTTATAAGCCTTGTTTTCTTCAAGCGTTAATTCTAAACCTCTGTCAAAAAATTTCTTTGCTTCCTCACAGGGTAGCATATATTCAACTAACGTAGTATATCTAATAACCTTAACCAATCCTTTCTAAAACCTCATATTTTTCTTCATATCGCTCAAGTAATCATTTTTGTATTTGGCACTAACTGCATTTTGCAAAAACGGACGTTTAGGCATCTTCCACGTGCCCATAGTGACATAGATGCTATAATGCGCTATATTACCGATGTGTACTGACCTCCCGCTAACTCTAGAGCCTGCGCTTGCCCTCATGAGTCCTGTGTCGACTGCACCTATACCGCTGACTGCGCCAAATTTTGGTTGTGCGTCAATTTCGACCTTTTGCAGTCGTTCGCCAGTTGCTCCCCATGCCCCCATGAGGTCTTTAACGTTGCCATCGTACACACGTTCAAAGCGTGGCTTGTACGATTCGACCCTTACGCTGTTTACTTTTTTCGGCATTTCATCACAACCTTGTGCTCGTGCGTTCGCGTTGTGCTTCTATCTGTCTATTAATGTTGTCAATTACCAATTGCCAACCCGAATCAGGGCGCAACAACATGTAATACACACTACACAAGCAATTAATCACGTTACCTGCCGACCCGCCTTGGTCAAGCGGAAACCGCATTGCCTCACCGCCGACATCAAAATGCCCATCGACATCCACAATCTGCCCATCCGCTTCTTCGTGGTGCTCGCGTGTGGTTGGTATTAATACCGAATCCCACCGCTTTTGAGTAATTATTTGCAAGTTATCTTTGATGTCGCTTGCGCATTGGTGTTTGCCGTACTCTTGATACCGTTGGCAGTTTGTTTTGGCGTTGGTCATGGCTTTGTAGTATTGATACATCAACATCGCTAACATCACTGCACGCCAATCGACAATGCCCGTCGTTTCGTCCGTGTGTGTCGCAATTAATCGCTCTATACGCTCTTCGCAATACTTTCGCTCGGTATCATCTTCGAGCGTTAAGCGATCATATCCACGTTGTTCGTGAAAGCTTGGATACACTTCGTAAAGACTTTGTGCTATCTCCGTTTGTGTCCTCTGTGGTGGTATTTGTACATTGACACCCTCAATGGTTAATTGGGTATTGAATTGCGCAATTTGTTCGCGATAAGAATCGTGATACACTTGTTTAACCGCCTCATCAATCGCCCACACGATGCTTTCACCACTGCGGGCTAATTGTCGCATGATTGAATGCTTATTCGGTCTTGCTCCAAGTCTGAGCTTGGCAAATGCTTGTGTAGTTCTGATACTACGCTCTACTCGACTTAATCTAAATCTTGTCAATGCGCTAGTCATTGCTGCGTATCCTCGATTCGCCTTCTGACATCATCCTCTGTTTCGTTTGTCGGCGGAGCACCCATTCCTAAAAACATCGATTTGCGCATATTTTCCGCTTCCTCGACTTCCGCTTGTGACAAGAACGGAATCTTGCGCCACAAAATTTCGGCAGGTACTTCAATGTTGTAAGCTTCTGCAAGAATTTTCATCAGTGCCGATTCGTCACGCAGTAATTTAATCGAAAATTCTACAGGTTCTGGATTTTCAACACCAGAAATTTCAAGCAAATCTTTGTAGAACTCAATCCCGTGTCGGATTAGCTCGCCAACTTTGTTGACTTCTGCCTCAAATGCCATTTCGATCGCTGTAGCTGTTACGTTACCAATCGTGATTGCTGATATGTTTGTCACTTCCGCTTTCTTGTGCATGTCATTCTCTAAGCGATTAAGGGATTCTCTGTGCGCTTCAAACGGAAATTCAACCGTTTCGATCCTTGCGCCCGTCTTCCCGAGATTGTCGGATTCGACCCTCGAAATTCTTAAGGCGTCAATAACCGCCTGCGTTTCTAAAAGATCATCAACGTTCCCGCTATGACCCTCGAATGTCCAATACACGTTATGCGTTCTTTGAAATTCGTCGTGCCACATTGTATCCTCGTGGTCGAACGTGTCAATGTCTGCTTTGAGCGATCTTGTGAGCATTCTTGAGCCTTTGAGAGTTGCGATCGGCAACTTGGTGTATTCAGTGACATCACTAAGCTCCTCAATCGTCTCGCCTCGACTATTCACGCGATTGTTGCGCAAATAAGGCGTGAATACGCCCTCCGTGACGCCGCCATACACTTCATCAACGAACCATTGCGTATAACCACGATTGTCATACAGTTCGATGATTAAAGGCGCATCTGGAACAGGCATTTTGTAGAACCTGATGCCGTGCGTCATTTGCGCCGTTCTCGGGTCTAACACTTTAAGGAATTCGGTTGCTTTAAAGACTGTCATCTTTCTCTGTACTTGCAAAGCGTGGCATTCGCCGTGTTTCATCACCCACATTGCCATCTCAGCGCCTTGGGCGGTGTGATTCGGGTCTAGCACATCCTCGTGCACTGTTTTGATCGGTATCGTCCAGTGTCGATTGATTAGTTGTTTCGCAAATCGAGACGCGAAGTCGCTGTATTTGATTATTTTTGGTTTAATCGTGATTGTGCGTGTTCCATCCTCGGACGGGATGGTTACATTCTTCTTGATATCATGTGTGTGCGTTTGCTCGATGTACGATTGACATTCAAGCATTTTAAGATACTCCTTGCTCGATTGGTAAGCGTCAATCGATTTCTTGATGAATTCTACAAGTTCTGTTTCGCTCTGCGACATCGCTTGTTCTAGTTGGTTTGTGAGTATCACTTGTTCACCACCTTTATTCGTGTGTAACTAAACCCATCCGCACGGTTGGGTATTATTTTATAATTCTTTGTTGTAAATTTTCTAAGATTCTTCCACCGTAATGCGTCTTTTGTTGTGCACCTCTTTAGCAACGCCGATTGTGTGTAATACGTACCTTTCAGCATCACAAGCGTGGTCGTTCTCTTTTACAACCTCGTCCTCGCCTTTCGCTTTTGCGTGGTCTTTCCACGAATAGAGGCCTTTTTCCTCGATTAATTTAGCGCATGAGACATGTATCTTGTACTTGCCATTCACTAGTGCGCTTGATACGGTTGCGATACCGTCGAGTACTCTGTTATTTGCACCCAAAACCTTAAATTTTCTCTGTTGTCTTATTTCGACAATAAACGGTAGTGCTGACGGGTCAATGATTACATTTGTGATACGTGTGTTGCTAACGAATTTAACTAAATCATCGTGATATTGTTTTGTTGTCTTCTGCTTACTCGTTCGACCACAATGGTAGTACTCTTTGATAGCGTACCAGATGCCTGTACTACGACTTTTAGCGAACATTATAAACACTGTTGGATTGTTAGTTCCGTAATCAACGCCGATACGGTGGTCGTATAAGTCGTTTGGTAGTTCGTCGACTACGTGTACCTTTTCGTCGAAGTTTTCGTAGACAAGGCCTTCTAGCGCCTTTCTTAGCCCTAGGATGTCCCTCTCGTACCACGCCGAATTTTTGTTGTAAGTCGCAATAATGGCTTTGAGTTGTTTATTGCCGATACTCAGATTGTCGTGGATTGTGAAGTGCCCGTAATTGAGGCCGTAATCTTCGTCTTCTTTTTGTTGCTGAAAGTGGAATTGCATTAGCTCGTAATATTGATGCCCTTCCGCTTTTGGGTTCAAATCATGGAAAATACGTCGATCGAGTACGCTGATGGTTCTATCGAATGTTTCTTGTACAAACGTTAGGTCGCACTCATTAGCCTCCGTAAGGTACACACAACCGTAAGTATTACCTTTAATCAATTTCGCTGATCCTTTGTGCATGCCACCAGCGACAAGAATTATCTTCTCGCCTTTTGGCGTTTTAACAAATACGGCTCGGCGATTTTTGTATTCACCCTCTCGGTATCGACCAGCGAAGTATCTGAATAACCCGAAGCCGTCACAATCCCAAATATTGATCATCGCCGCTGATTGGGTAACACCTGCTGTTAGGTGAATTTTTGCATCGCTTTGATCAACTGCCATCCCGAACGCCAAGACGTTGAACACGTTCTTACCCGCTCGCTTTCCACCTTCGGCGACATTGAGCCAACAATCGAATGTTTGATTGATGTACTCGATGACTTTGGTATTGAAAGGTGCATAAGGTACAACGACTCCGTCGTTAAACAACGCTACTCGCTCATTTCATTGCGTTCGATAGGGTTGGTTAACATCTGCATTAACTGATTTTGGTTTGCGATTATTTCGTTGACGACGTCTGTACTTTCGTCTTTGGTCAGTTCTTTAAGTTTTGCAACTTTGATTAACCTGTCAGTCTCGGCAACCTTGCGCTTTATCAACTCCATCTTCTGTTGATATTTATATTTCTGTTTTTCGAAAGCTAAGCGTTGTTCTTCTAATCTGTGGCCCGCTGTTTCGCCGAGGATGCTTGCGATTGCTTCATACGCTTGTGGATTGCCTTTACTCGCCTTTTGAATCATACCGACAGTTATCATCAATCCCCAGTCTATTTCCTCAGTCTCGACATCAAATACTGATTGTATCTTCTTAATAGCTTTTTCATCAGTGACTTGGCTAGCTAATATTAATTCAAGTTTTTTTTTCATATCTCTTTTCTCACGTCTTGCTTTGCCACTTGCAACACCGCCTTTTCTTGCGATCTCTCTTGCTTGCTCTTTGGTTCGCTCGCTTGTGGGTATTAAATTTTTAGTTCCATCCCTCGGCATTTTATCACCTACTTGGTTTACAAATTTTTAACGACAACATTAGTTAGCGGCAGGAAGATAATTTCATATGCGACCCTCACTACCACAGTCACAAAATACATTGTCATTAGATTGCTAATCGGCATCCTTCCTAAAAAAGCAATAGGAATGAAAATAGCGCTATTAGCTAACTGACCCACCGAAGAAGCGATAAACACCCTTGACGAAAAGTTTCCTTTCCTGTTTGTTTTTAATCTTTCAAATACAATGTCGTTTAGCCAGCTCGCAAAAAACGAAGCCAATGTTGAAGCTATAAAGATTCTCGGGACTGCGCCCAAAACAATCCTAAACGCTTCGTCGTTTTGAAAAAAAACTGGCGTCGGCAATAGCAGTGTGCCAGTGTATAGCAGCACCAATAATGTGTTTATAACTATTGCAGTTGTCGCCGCAAACCTCGCTTCATTATAACCCCAGACTTCCGAAATCACATTTGAGGCAACATACGTGATCGGAAATACCAATGTACCTGCGGCTATTGTTAGATTGAATGGCAATTGTAGTATAATCCCTGCCAGTATGTTCGCCACCGCTAGTGACACAATGTACAGTGACACAAATAATGCATAAAAATCTTTACTTTTCATTTAAAACTCTCCTATTTTTTAAAGTCGTTTGTTTGACTATTTAATTCTTTTTTCATGAACTCCATCCGTTTGCCCATACCTAACCCTTTTAATGGGTGGATTGTTTTGTAATCGTTTTTTTTGAAAGCTATGTCTAAATATTTTGAATAATCTTCTCCTGCGAGAAAGATGATGTTGTCGCCTCTTTTTACCTTTCTGTGCGTTAAATTAACATAAGCATCATACGCCCAAACTTTCTTTTCTTTGGAACTCATCGTCTTTAGTGTCATATCGTAAGGGTCGATAAGGTCATCAGGAGATAAAACGCCATATTTGGCACTTAAAATGTATATTTTTTTAGCTTTTGCTGTTTCAGCATAATCCCACATGAGCTTAAACAGTGCACTTTTAGAATACATTTGTTTAGCCGAACAACGCCTTTTTTCCTTCGTTTTTGTGCAAGACAATAAATATATATCCATCTAATCCCCTTCATCCATGTAGTTTGAAAACTTTATCCATTCTTTGAAATTGTGTACCCTCAAAAGTTGTGTGCAATCTTGCCTTACACGTGTTTTCTTGGAATAAGTTTTAACCTCAGTTCCGTTAAAGTGGCACACATTACCGAACGCGTAACTCATTTTCCAACTCGTGCTGTCCACTGAGTGAAACGGATATTTTTTAAGTTCAGTCATTCCTGTCAAACCAAGACCGTGCACCTTGCAGTTGTTATTTCGAGCTATTTTTAAGAGTTCTGCAAATATTGCGTATTCGCTTTTTTTTATCACTTTCATAGCTATCCCGCCGATTGCGATATAATCATACTCTTTGGTCAAATTAATGTATTCACCTAAGCCCCTTGACCTGTGCCAAACGGGAATGCACTTCTTTTCTGTCTTTTTTTCTAAAATTTGCCGAAGCTTTTTCACCTCTTCATATCCGACAATAGAGTCTATATCTAATTCCAAGAACAACTTAATGTCGTGTTGGCTTATAAAATCAGCATAATCACTTACAAATTTATAGAAATCGATGTTGCGTTTTTCTTTCTTGCTGTTCATGAATGTGAAAGCTCCGCTGTCTAGCAAAAAAGATTCACAAAATTTTGTCTTTGAATACCTTAAAACATCATCAGTCATATAGTAAAAACTCTCCAAGATAAAACGCGGCTTATGTTCTAACAAAACATCGAAGCTAGAACCTTTGAAGCCGTGAACGGCTGCTAGATAAACTTTCATCACAAAATACCCTCGCAATGCGGGCAAATCTTGAGCGCCTCTTGCTTTTCTTCATTCTTTTCCTCGAAAAACGAATCAATATCGACCTCGATTTGCTCTACAAACCCGAAGTCATTCATATCTAGGTCGATTATCTCTGCAAGTTCGACATCTAGCATACTAAGATCCCATCGTGCGATTTCGCCGACTTTGTTGTCTGCTAAACGATACGCCTTCGCCTGTTCGGTAGTTAAGTCGCTCGCAACGATAACCTCGACCTCGTCATAGCCCAGCGTTTGCAAGGCAAGCCACCTTGTGTGTCCAGCGATGATAACGTCATTCTCATCAACAACAATTAATTGTTTGTATCCAAATTCACGGATGCTATTCGCCACTGGCTCAATTGCATTGCGATTGATTCTTGGGTTGTTTTTGTAAGGTATAATTTCCTCTACTCTAATTTTCTTAGTTTCCATTATCCGACACCCCCTTCTTTAGTTCGGCAAATCCGACACCCTAACCCAACCTGTCACTTGATTTGCCACCCCTACTCGGTTGGCTTGGTTTGTGATCCTAATGCGTCCGTTGACAACTTGATTTGACCAAATCCAATGCGCTCCTGTCCTTGTGCCCACTTGGTTACCATTCGAGCTTGCGAATAGTGGTACACTTCTCAATTCAACCCTTCGCCCTGCGTTAGTGTTTGGTGCACTCGGTGTATTGGGTGTTGTTTGCGCGCTTGTATTTGGGTTTATCCAACTACCTGCCACGTTCGGGTTGGTGGTGACATTAATCATCTTTGCCGCCCCTGTTCCGTGGGAAGTGAAGATATGGTAATTCCCGACTTCTACCCACGTGCGTCTATCACGATTATTTCTTGCATCCTGTGCGGTCATAAATCCGCCTGTGCGAGCTGTCACTCTGTGCATGTTATTTGAGGCGGTGGGTGCGTTTAAATCCGCTCTGAATGTCCTCATGTTGAAGCCAGGACACGATGTTGATTGGTTCGGAAACTCGTTGTGTCCAAGTACACGCTCGATAGGAACGCCAAAACGACCCATATTGTGCCTTACACGTTCAAGCATTGCTGCTCTTAGTGCTCCGTCGAATGGGTTATTTACGTAGTTTCCAGAAACGCAAATGTTGTAAGTGTCTTGGTTTTGACCACCTACGCCAAAACTAACTTGCGTCGGCTCGTAGTTGATTTCACAAACGACATTCCCGTTTGTATCTAGGTGCAATAGTTCGTGATAACCTCCTACCGCATTAGGCGCTCCCATGCTCGCTTGCGTTCTCCACCAATTTTCATGACTTGCCGTGTTTCTGTTTTGTTGGTTTGGTGGGCTTGCACAATTATGTATAGCTATTCTTCGAATACTACTTTGATTTCTTCTTTGGGCTATGTCGTGACCTAAAGCTTGCCCAATTCTGTTGACTATTCTCACTTTAAACCTCTCCTTTCTCTTTACCCACACCCTTGCGAAAGGACAGAAAACAAAAGTGTGGGTAAACAAAAAGGACAGTATATTTTCTAAATCTATACTGTCTATTATATTATAAAAAAGTGGCAAAAAAGTGGCGAGGTTGTTTTCGCAAAAGAAATTTTGGCAAAACAAAAAAGCCCCAAACTAGGGGCTTCATTGAGTTATATTTGTGTTGGGCAATTCTTCTATACCGTCTATATCTTCTACACCTGCCCTTATCATCACCAACGCAAATCGCAAAAGTTTGTGGATACTTGTGTTGGTGGCGTCTAAGGGTTCAATTAATTTCTGTAGCTCTTCTTTTGTCTGTTCCATGCGTTACACCCCCAAATTCATTTGAGCATTGGTGTACTTAATTGATTCTTGCAGATGAAATGGTATGCGTAGCTCTTGCACAAGTTCAATCGCTACATCGTAATGTTTACGTTTGATAGCCTTATAACTTGATACTCCAAACTCGCCTTTTATTTGCTGATACAATGCGCTATACACTTTTGCACGCATAGTCCTATCATTGTATGCCTTTGATTCTTTACCACCTAACAGCTCCACACCCTTGCGTTTCACTTGACTTGATACATTATCACATTCGAGTGGCATGAGTGGTAAACTTTCTTTGATGTCACTCACTTCGTTTTCTATCTTATCAACTTTTGTCTCTAAGCTGATAAGATATTGGAGTTGTGGAGATAAATTGCCAAAAGAGTTCGATTGTCTAAGTCGGTATTTCTTTTCAACTTCGATGAAATAGCGTCTAACTAATTTGCCACGTTCATTGCGCTCTAGCATTGCCATTTCCTTGGCAGTGTCTAGTTTTATTAGGTATTCTTTGGCTGGGCGTCCGACTAGACCTTTTTCACAAATTTGTGAAAAACTAGTGAAATCAATATTTTCAACAGCATCACACTCATTCAATCGTTGCTTAATCCAGTCTGCAAATTGTCGCTTGCTTTTGATGTATTCATGCAGCTCACGACCATTGACCACTTTCTCTCCAGTATCTGTTCCGTATACTGGCATTAACTCGTTTTCTATTACTTGTAAATTTTCCATTTTAAAACCTCCGTTTTTTTATTGCCAAAACGGAGGAAAAATGATATAATACTTTTAACTCCGTTTTGGTGTGATAACTATAATTTGTTCGGTCGGCAAACTGAAAGCAAATTATAGTTATTTTTTTATACTTTTGTAGACTTCGTCAAGCCCTTTTCTCAAAACATCTGATATTGAAAGTCCAGTTTTATCTACACAATAATCTAGCTTTTCAAGCTCTGTTTTTGACATTCTTAATCTCACAGTTTTTTCTTTAGGGTTCTCGACTTGCCCTTTTTTTCTTGGTGACAATTTACTACCCTCCTTTTATGTGGCTACAAGTATTTTAGCATAAATGTAGCTACATTGTCAACCCCTAATCTAAACTTTTTTCAAAAATTTGAAAAGCATCGGTCAGTCCAAGGCTTTTCTTTTTATTTTCTTAACAATTTTAGCTACATATGTGTAATCGGCAGGCAACCTTTTCGCTACCTGCTTTATCTTAAGTCCGTCCATGAAGTGATAAATAAACACTTTCTCCTCGATCCCGCCAATTTTCAAGTACTCGTTACGAATCTTCTTGAGTTTCGCAAGTGATTCCTTGATCTTCCCCTCTTGTGTGTTCAGATAATTCAACTCACCACGAACGATCTTTTTGCGTTCGTTGATCATCTCCAAATCTGCTAGCAGTTTTAAGTAGTTTTCCAATTATGCGTTTCCTTGGTGCTTTCAATGTCATTTGATGCCAAATCATCTATCTTCTTTCCTAACTTTTCAAGTTCACGCAGAAAGAAATCAGATTGAGTAAATTTTTCGTTTAACAATTCCCAGACTGTCGGGCTAAAAAGCCAAGAATTTGTATATTCTTTTAAAACGTGACCTTTTCCGTTTTCATCTATACCATATAATGTACTATACGACATTTCAATCATCCTTTCTAATCATTTTGATATTATTTTCTTTGCAAAAGTTTTCTGTAATTTGTTCTAAAGTCCGTCCTTTTCTAAGTTCGCATTGAATGTGATTATAAGCCCATGCGTAGCTTTCTTTAGACGATTCTGCTATAAAACGTGTAACATATCTTTTCACCTTTCGATTTCCATCTTTACACCCAATTCTAATAATTCTTGAAACTTTTTTTCTTTCGCTATCTCAAGAACTTTAATTACCTCACGAAAGGTTTCGTCATCAAGTTTGATCGAGAAGTAAATCCAACCAGATTCGTATTTATTCGAATTGCTAAAAGCACAGCCGAACACTTTTTTTCGTGGCTCTTTGGCAAACCACATTCTTTGTTTTCGGAGATAAGGGGTTTTTAAATTTTTAAGGTCATAACAAAACGAACTATACTCATCAAGCTTCTTTTTTACTAGTACGACATCCACGGATTTCATTTAATTACCTCCTTTTTTTCAGAATTAAACAAAAATAACGCATATAACTATACACCTCCTAATACTTTTCTTTCAAGACGCATCCAAGGATTATTATAATCTAAGCGATCTAGAAAATACTTATTCATGTAATTATTCATATCACACAATTGCCGTTTTGATTCCGAAGCTTTATTTCTTATCAAGGTTAAAGCTTTTTTTGTCTTAAAAATTCTAGTTATCATAAAAAACACCCTTTCTAATAATTTTGACCTTTTTCTATCAATTCCCAACCGTCAAAGTTAGTCATGACTAAGCCATAGTTCTCACGGTCTGTTTTGCTAGCTTGTATATGAAAATCAGCATCATATCCACGAATTTTATATACATTTCTGTTTTTCACTCTAATGAAAGTCTGGTCAGTTGTAGCATTATAATAACAATCAACAACTAGACCGTTTTCGAAAACGGTCATCTGAACAACCTCCATTCAAATTGTAAATTCCATGTCCACAACTATTTGTTAATGTAGACACTAAAAAGCAGGAATCAGATATTGTCAACACAGCCTTAGCAACTGTCGCCAAAACATTCGAGTCTTTTTTGAGCCTCTAGTACTCAGCATATTCTTTTTTAACACGGTGGTAATCTTCAAGCTGTTTAAAATAAAAATCCATAGCTTCTTCAAGTTCTTTATATAAATCTTTTCTTTTTTTACTTTCTATAATTCCTAACAAGGTGAATGTAACAATAACAATTAGTGATATGATAGTTATCACTTCCCAAGCATTCATAATATCCTCCTATATTCTTTATGTCTTATTGTATAACAAGCGAGTTTAATCATCCTCATATCTGCACCATGTTTTCACCATTACATTTTTCACATGTCCATTTGACGGGTTTTCTACCGTTCATAATTCGCATCATGTCAGTTAATGCTCTAGCCATCTCATCTGCTGTCATTCCTACCATTTTTTCATCATCCTTTCTTGTTTTATAATTATAAGATAACACATCCAAAAGGTATTGTAAAGCTTGTTTTTTGCTAGTACGACATCCACGGATTTCATTTAATTCACCTCTTTTAGTTTTTTTGCTATTTCATAGACGACATTAACGGTAACACTATTGCCAGCCTGCTTATATAACTGGCTATCGCTGTTAACTTTACTTGCTTTCTCAAAAAGTTCATCTGGAAAGCTTTGTAGTCTCCAGCATTCGCGTGGCGTAAGTTTGCGCATTCTTAGATCATAGTTATGCATAGAAATGTGTCCACTTTCGTTGTTTCCTCTCGGTCGTTGGAAAATATTAACAATCTTCGGCACATTTCCATGCATTTCTGCTCGTAATGTTGGGCAAATGTCTTTTAATTTGTGTTTCTTGTTAGTTCGCCCTTGGTCATCAAAAATGGCTATTTTAGGCGCATCTTTTTGAGTTGTTGTGGCGCAAAGCGTAGGACATAAGCCTGATGCATCAAATACATCGCCACTTTGCGATTTACCATTTTTCCGTATATTTCCTAGCTTTTTGATTTCTGATTTTGTATAAACCTCTCTTCCATTTCTGGTGAGAGGAAATATTTCTCGTCTACTTGCTCCTCTAAGATGTCCAATAATGAACACCCGCTCTCGGTTCTGAGGCACTCCGAAATCTTTACTGTTAAGAGTTTGCCGTTCAGTGTCATATCCCAGTTCATCAAGCGCGGAAATGATTGTAGCATATGTCTGCCCTTGCTCGTGAGATAATAGCCCCTTGACGTTCTCAAGCACCAAATAGCGTGGTTGGATTTGTTTGGTGGCTCTTGCAATTTCGAAAAACAATGTTCCTCGAGTATCGTCAAATCCTCGTCTTGCTCCTGCCACGCTAAAGGCTTGGCAAGGGAATCCTCCGCAAATAACGTCAACTGCCCCTCGCAAAGCTGACCACTCTTCGTCCGTGACTTTTGTAATGTCATGCGCTGTCCACTCTCCTTCTGTATTGTACATAGCTTCGTAGCTTTTTCTAGCAAATTTATCTATTTCCGCATATCCAACACACTCATGTCCCGCCTTTTCGAATGCATGACGGAAGCCGCCTATACCTGCGAATAAATCAAGGAATTTCATCATTTAACATCCGATCTGTTTTCCAAACAACCAACTCTTTTACTTTGGTTACTTCTTTGCAAAAGCCTTTGTATTTTTCCAAAAAAATAGCGTAGATGGCGACAGTTTCGCTTTCGTATATTTTTTTCGTTATGTATCGATCATACATCATTACAACCACCCCAGTTCTTGGCATTTCTTGCCGATCGCATTCAAAGTTGAAATGTTCACAACTACACTTGAATCTTCGTCATCGCACATTTCAAACTCAATTTTGTTATTCTTAAAAATGGTCAATGTCAACCCTTGTATGTGTTTTTGGTATTGAACAAACCCTTTTTTAATTCTAGGGTGTGTCCAACCATCTTCTAAAAACATTTCATCTGCCGTTTTAGAAACCACAGGCGGAAACAAAGATAACTGATTTTTTGGAACGTATAATTTATTTTCTTTCGTCTCTTTAGTTCCGTAGCGCTTATATAGTTCGTTAACAACATGGTCTTCGAAATAACACGCTCCATCATTCCACGAACCGAAAATTTCTTCAATAACTTCTTCAATTTGTTTTTTAGTCATTTTCTTTCCCTCTTCCTTCGTTTAGCCAGTCACAGTACTTTTGGCAAAGGTCTTTGCAACGGAAATATATCTTACTTTTGTCTACAAAGTCTTTTTCGCTTTCTTTAAATTTGTGATTTTTGGCGATTTCTGTAAAATTCAACCTGCCATCTTCGTACCTAAATGTAACATCTGACCACTTAAATTCAATCTTGCAAATGCACATACTCCTAACTTCGTGAAAACCGCTATAGGTGTCACAATTGCATTTTTCATATAAATCTTTACCTGATGGAGACTGAAACTTGATTCTCCGTGAATTATCGCATTTATCACATTTCGGATCTGCAACGCTTCTTTCGAAAGCATAATAAATAGTTTCTTCAATGCGCTTTATAAGTTCTTTTGTCGTCATGTTTTTGATATCTTTTTTAAGTTCCGCTTCTTTTGTTATAAGCGCACGTTCTTTTGTTAAGTATTCTTCTTTGATTTTATTAAAATCACGTTTAACCTCTCGCAACGCTTGGTTCTCTTTCCTTAGCCGTTCAACCTCTTTCGTGTGTTCTTCCTTGATTGATTCGGCGAGTGACTGCTTAAATTCTTCAACCATTTCGTCAAACTCGCTAGGTTCGTTATAAAATTCATCATCATAATACATCTGCACTTTCCTCCTAAGTAAAATGTGGCAGAACCACCAGTTTAAGTTCTTTATTTTGTATATTTTCCTTAACGAAATTACAAATCTCGCTATCGGTATCGGAAAATACAAATTCTATTTTTTCTTTTGCTTGTTTAAAAAGTGTTTCTATTTCGGTAAAGTTAATTTCTGTTTTATCTTCGTATTTACACCCATAATAAGCGTCGAAATCATTAATATTTATACCAACATATAAATATTGCCCACACATGCCGTCTTCAATGATACCAACGCCACTTTCATGATTACGATAACTGTAATCATCATAGTCGTGGTCGTCAAGTGCACAAAAATCTTTTCTTTTGTCTGATATATCGAACCCTACAAATGTAAATACATTTAAGTCTAAACTCATTTAATTCACATCCTTTCAATTATTTTTAGGTAGTTCGGTAATGGGCTAATTACTTCGTGCACCATCATCATAATTTCAGTTCGCTTCTGTTTCTAAAAATATGCCAGAATCTCCAGCGAAGAGTCTACTTATTTGATAGCCGCCACGTAAACAACCATACTTTTCCTCGTCTTCGTTTTTCTCAAAATGAAAGTCAAGAATATCTTTCACGTGGTTTTCGTTTTTTGCAAATAACACAATGCTAGCAACGTGATCTTCGCCTGCGCTACTCCAGATAGGGTGTACTATAAATATGTTTTTGTTTAATCCAAACAGCCCGTCTATCGAAAAATCAAAAACACGTGCCAACTGCACTAGATTTTTTAAGTCTATAAGTCTGTCACCATCACGCCAACGCATCACGGTTGATGGTGACACGTCTAGCATTTTAGCTAATCGAGTGAGTGAAAGATTGTTATCTTTCAGTACCTCTCTTACTTTATACGATATTCTTTTTGTCATATCAATCCCTCGCTTTTCACAACTTTTTAACAACTGCCTACATTACAACCACACGACACTTTAGGATGTGGTCTAAGTGGTAAATTTAGGCTATTACAATCAGTGCGACTAATAATATTGCTAATGCTACGAATTTTTGCATTTGATTAGTCCTCCAATTCTCGAAACAAACAATAATCAGTTATTTTGTTTTGATCAAATAAAACAAACCAACAATCGTTATCATCATCATACAACGTCTTTTCCAAAGATTCATCAGTTTCTTCACACCAACCGCTAAACAAACTTTCAACGTTGTCATCCACTGATGTGTTTTTAAAAATGAAGTAAGGATACTTGTCTACATCAATTTCCTCAATGTCTTTTGCAATTTCACGAAATCTATCGAAGTTATCACTAGTGTAAACCTCCCTTTTTGATGAATATTGCCTTTGGACACTAAAACCAATATATCTTTCAATAAAGTTCTGTATTGCACTCACTATAATCTCTTTATCTTCGCTAAAGATACCTCTTTGCATTGTCAATTCCCAGATATGCCTTTCAAAGTTGTCAACCTCTAGGCTATCAACCGTTTTTTCTAATTCTTCTATCCCAAGGAGGAATCCATTGGGGATCGAGAATTTTTCAGCAAGAATGTCCCATACTTTTGGCGAAAAACTCCATGAATTGCGGTACTCTTTTAGCACTACCCCTTTTCCATCTACATCTACCCCATACAAATAACTATATGACATATCCTTTCACTCCTTTTTAGCCAATAGAACCAACAAAATAAAGATCGATGCGATTGGCCAAATCAGCAAACCGCCAATGAACACTCCAAATTTACTTCCTATATTTATTTCTTCAATTCTGTCAAAACGTCCTATTTTCATAGTAAATAACTCATTTTTTTCCGCTTGATAAAACGCAAATGAGAAAATAACCATCCCTAGAAATATATAAATTAACAATCATTCCACAACCTTTCACGAATCACATCAAATTTCACTGATTGATATTGAATTGGATTTAGTCCGTCAGTGTATGTTAGGTTTCTACTCACCATCACATAGAATGTGTTTCTCACTGCGAATATCCATAAACACAGTATCTTTGTGTTCTCGATCAAACCAAAACATTCTACTTCCACAACAAACATCAAGTATTTTCTTCATCTACACTCCTCATTTCATTTTCATGGCTCTCTCTAGCTTCAAATCCATTTTTAAATCCATCAGACCAAGCTTCACCTCGACCCAATCTCCCTAAGACGTAGCCAACACCAAAACACATTAAGATTGCCAAAATAGCTTCAATTGTTGTTATTTCGTTAACATACATCACTTGTCCCTCACCATAAACATCAAGTTTCCGACTTTATCTTCCTTGACATTTGCCACCTCTTCGCTGATATTCTTGCCACCAAACTCCATCAGCTTAATTTGTTCAATCATGATTTCAACATCAGCGATTTCTTCGATTAAGTTCGTGATGGTTTCATGTGTTGCCATTCCTAATTTGTGTGTCTCAAGAATGTATTTGCTACATTCCTTTATCACTTCTGCAAACTCTTCCATGCTTTTGATGAGTTGCGCTTCAATTCCCCACTTTTTGATTGCTTTTGAATATATTTCTTTGTTTGTCATCATGTTCTTGCACTCCTTCATTAACTTACTTTCAAAATGGCAACTCCTCGTCCCGAATATCGATTGTTGAGTTATAATCGGGCATATTATTACCACCAAAACCTTGGTTTTGGTTGTTATTTTGTTGTTGAATGCGTGGCTCTAAGAAGGTAACATTGTTCACAATCAAATCGAGTGTATACGTTGTACCACCTTGATTATTTGCGTAGCTCCCACTTTGAAAATTTCCGCTAACCCCTATCCGTTGCCCTTTTCTAAAGCTTCTAGAAATTAGTTCGGCTGTACTCCCGAATGCTTGGCATGGGATGAAATCCGAATCGTATTCATTTGTTTGTTTGTTTTTGAAGCTCCGCGTTATCGCAATTCTGAACCTCACAACCGATGTCCCGTTTTGCGTCTGTCGCAATTCAGGATCAACGACAAGACGTCCAATTCCGTTGAAATTATTCACTTCCAACACTCCTTTCGACAATGGCGACAACTTTTTCAGGACGGACGTCTAATGTGTAATGCTCTTTGTTTTCGTTCATTTAGGCATCCCTCCAAGTCCAAGCATATCGATTAAAATATCTCTTAGCTTTAAAGCGTCCATTGCGTCTAACCTGTAACGGTATTCTGCACGATTAACATCATCATGCGAGCCTTGTGGTATTTCATCTGGATTGTGTTCGAATTCTAGTGTCACTATGTCACGACTATTATCGCTATCACAGCCCCACACCAACCTAGTCACATAAATATTCCCGCCCGTTCTTTCGTGTAAAATTTTATTTTCTTCGTCACTATCGTAAACGATCATCTTTTTAACCTTCCTTTCAGATTAGTTTTTTTAAGAAGCTTTAAATAACCAAGTGCGTAATTCAGCCCGCTAAGTAAATTTTGTTTTTTTTCTTTTGCTATCACTATCTTTAAAGCTATTGCGTTAATATTTTTGCTTTTTAAATATTCTGAAAATAATTCACCCTTTTCGATGAATTTCGAAAGTTCTAAATCATTCGTTATCTCACAAAATTCAGCCATCGAAAAACCCGCATTTAAGAAGAATAAAATCTCTTCTAAAAGCCTAATTTGTTTTTTGAGTTTCACTTTTATTCCTCCAACATCGCTTTTAGTTCATCAACTGACATACCTTTTAATGCATCGTTTTCTTTTTCAGCGATGATATCAAGAATTAGCTCATTGTGCCTTTTTTTCTTAATACGATTGCTCTCGCGGTTTTGGAGTGCTATTTTATCCTCGATAATTTCACGCACAACAGCTAGGCGAACCTCGTCATTATTAACTTTTGACACTTTACCGAAATATCTATCCTCAACCTTTGAATTTTTGACAGCTTCGCTCAACGATATGTCGAGCTTATGCAAAATCCCATTTTTCACGAACGGTAATTGCCAAAGTGCAGCAATGCCTAACTCACCTTTCTCTGTTGTAAATGTTAAATTTAATTTTGTTGCTATTTTAAAATAATTTTCCATTTTTTAAACTCCTTTTTTTATTACTTTAGTTCCACAATGAGGGCAAAACCTATGCGATACAGTCCTCCATTGTTCGTAAGATTCACTACCCCCTACAAAGATTTCGCCTGTCCCCTCTGCGTACATTACTTTTTCATTACGGTTTCCACAATATCTAGTATGTTGACAGTATTTATCGGATACATATACAGCCTCATTCATCCTGCTTCCTCCTTAAAATAATCTTAATTGCGTTACTTGTAAAGCCTTGTTAATCCTCGCATTTCCGATTTCGCAATAGTTTTCATTCAGCTCGAAGCCAATAAATTTGCGTTGCAAATTTGCACTGGCTACACCTGTCGAACCAGTACCACTAAATGGGTCAAAAACCAAGCCACCCACTGTAGAACTATTGCTAATGAAAATTTCTAACAAGTTCACAGGTTTTTCGGTTGGGTGGCTCATATTGTTAACATTAACCTTTTGGCAGTTTATCACATCTGGAATTCTCTTGTTTAGTTTATGTCGCCCTTTATGCCCGAACAAAACAAGTTCGTACTTAGGTGCATATGACCCTTTGAGGTCACCACTTCCGTGATTGTTCTTATTCCATATTAATATATTTTTTAGCCTGAAATGCCGTTCAAACTCTTGCTTGAAAAAGTCAACGTGATGCCAGCTGCAGAACATATATATTGCAGTGTCATCCTTTAGAACACGATACGCCTCTTTTAAAAATTCTTTGATAAGTTTGTGCCCATCAATATCATTTTCGATTTTTTCAAACTTATTAGTCCTCCACGCGGATTGATAATCTATCAAGTATGGCGGGTCAGTCACAATCAAATCAACACTTCCGCCGTCCATCTTTCGCATGCCTTGTATGCAACATTCGTTTTTGATCATTAGAATTTAATTTTAATCACTTTATTCCCATTGATGCGTGCCATTATGTCATTTTCAATCGTAGACGAAAAGCCAAGTCCAGAAAGCTGGTTTTCAGTGTATTCAGCTTTCATTTTTGAGCCAAGCACTTCGAACACTTTACGATGTTCGTTTAATTCATCTTTCAAAAATTCGTTGTAAAAACCTCTAACTGGCTCTGGGTTTTTACAGTTTTCAAGCATGAATAAATAGTGCTTGTTGCTGTTTTGTGCCTCCCAGTGATTCGGCGACAATGTCATTAAATCAACTTTGTGGAATTGTTTTGTAGTCAAATTCCACTCTTGTTTACTATCGCTTGAGAGTGGCAGGCTATAGTTTTTATCAATCACGATTCCTTTGTCATGAGAGTAGTTAAATGTAGCAACAACTACATTATAATCCACTCTTGTATCATATTTAAATGACATAATTTCGCCCAAAAACTCAATTTCAACAACAAATCCTACATCAATACTTTCGCGTCTTTGAAATTGGTCAACAACGAGTTTGTATGTTCCTTCAACTAAGTGTTTTCTGTCGGACACAAAGATGTTTTCGACCGCCTTTCGAGTGCCACGACCACCAGCGTTCATATCTACGTCAAGTTTTAAACCTGTCCTCCGACACATTTTTTCTCTGAAGTATATATGTCCACCTTTAGGCGTGTACAAGTGCAAGTCTAAATCATCATAATTAAACCATGATAAACTTGCTCTAAAATCGCCCATTACGTTTCCACCCGCTTCGCGGACGCGTTCTTTAATACTGTCGGTTGCGCCACCTTTGTAATCCCATGTGAAATTGTTGTTCCACTTTGTTATTGATGGTGCTTCTGGTTCAACTGGCGCAACTAGAGTAACCAAATTAGGTATATGCTTGTTTTCCAAAAATAACTCTAGTTTTGTTACTCCCTTTAACTCGTTTTTAATAAAATCATCGATACTAATTTCGCCAACACTTAATGGTGCTTTTGTATTAGACTTTGTTGGTTTTAACATGTCAAATGGCGAATCATTAAGCACTTTTTTTGTTGTTTGATCAGCGTATAAGACTTGATTTATAGATATATCACTAGCCTTGGCGTGTCTCCTTGCTAGTGAGTTCTCTAGCCCTAATTCTTGCACTTTTTTCTGTGCTTGGTCAATCATCTTTTGCGTGATTAGCGCTTTAGGGCGCTTGTAATTCGTCGGTGCTACCATATCCTCGTATTTCTTAACAGCAACCTCCAAACTGTCACCGTCTTGTATGTTTTGCAGCAGTTGCCCGATTGTTGTGTTTCGGAATCGTGCATAACCATCGTGTAAATTTTTAGAACGAACCCACATCCAAGCATCTTTGTTAATCGCTTGTTTGTATTCTCGCAAATCTTCGCCAAATGATTTAAGCGCGTTCAGATGTTCTTCGCCACGATACAGGTTGTTGTCTTCTATCAACCCAATAACTTCGTCAACTGTCGATTTACTAATTTCGTCAAGCGCTCTTTTAAATGTTTTGTGATTGTTATTTAATCTTCCGATTTTTGTTTGTTTTACATGCTTATCTATGTAAAACATGTTGTCTATTTTTGCATAAAAATGGTTGTACGTCACAACCTCGCCATCCTCGATGGCATTGTTTGATTTGTTACCAACGACGTGTGTTTCGTGCAAAAAATGTGACAAAACAGGCGCATCATTGACTAGTTCACTCATTTCTTTAGCAACTTTATGATAGTGCTGTTCAATGTCTGCACTATCAGGAAAATCCCAAACATTTATTTTATCTCCGTTTTTATCAAGCAAAACAACATTCCCTACTTGCTTGATAAAACTTCGGCAACAGGAGCAGTCATAAGTTTCCCTAACTTTGTGGATAGGGTTGCTTCCGTGCGGGAATGCCGACATATAAGCGTTCCACATTTTCTCTTTTTCAACATTGACTTTCACCAAAACGAAATTTTCATTTTCCTTGGCTACTTTTTGCATGTCGCTAAACCTTTCGCGAACCAAATCTCTAAAATTTTCAAACATTTTTTATCTGTCCTTTCTTTTTTGTTCTTCTACAAGAAGTTTTGTCCAAATATCCTTTCGAAATCAAACTCTGGGTATTCTTGTTCAAAGCACATTTGCGCCAATCTCTTCAATCTCAAACTCTTCTCGTAGTTTTGGTGTACTGCATCGCGGTGAATGCGGTGGCAATCGTGGCAGAGTGGGGCTATAAGACCATATTCGGTGCTCTTATCACGTTCACTAGCACCAAAGATATGATGCCTTTCCACACCAAGACGGTTACCGCACTCGATACATATGTCGAGGATGTTCGTTATTATCGAATGCATCTAAATTTTTCTCTTCCATCCCACGCACCACATTACTAATAGCTCGTTGTATAAATCTGTTGCACGAGCATACAAATCACCAAATGCTCCATACTCATAATGGGTGTGGATATCAATTCTTTCGTGCGCAGAATCAAGCAACAAAATTACGTTTTGCGAGTGTTTGGAATATTTCGAACTTTTGTCCGCTTTCGATAAGTAAAGTTGCATAAGTGTCCATGATATCTTGATTTAAAACTTTGCTTATTTCGGCCATTTTCTTCCACAACAGCGCATTTTGTGGATTGGTCTTCTTCGGCACTCGCTTTTCGATGGTCGCTACGAAATACTCGTTTGGATTTGATTGTGAAAGACCCTCTAATTCTCGACCAACACGCTCCGAAAGATTGAGTGGTTTATCTGTGAATTTCTTCATCGCTTTTTAAATCTTGCGTGTAGGATGAGTTCAAATTCACAGATTTTGTCTGTGTTTTCCTTAAGTCTTTTTTCGTCATGTTTGAATAGTTTCCATGTATTCTGAAATTCTAGAAGTCTTATGCAACTTCTGATTTCCGACGTTTTCATGGTATCCATGTTGACGGTTCTTCCATTTTTTTTCCTCCACTGAAATTTTTCCAATGTTGATCACTCGCTTTCGATTCTGTGTTTTTTGAACAACCCCCATAATTCGTTGTTTGATTTTAGAAACCTGATGAATTCAGCAAGTTCACGTTCTACAGATTCGACACAAGAGCGGTCATAATGTTCGCGGTGTACGTCTTTAAAGTCGCAAACTAAATACTCGAATTTATGCGCCGTTTCATCCATCCACAAGTAGAACGGATGTTGCGAATTATCTAGATACTTTCCGTAATCGTATGTCTTCGTAGTTTTGATATCGTAGATTACCCCCTCTTTTATGTAATCGGCATAACCTACAACCAAGAGGTTGACCCCCTCAATTGTTACGCGTTTGGTAAGCTTGACTTGCTTTACACCCTCCCAGACAATCTTACCTATGTCTAAATGCTGTTGCGTTACGCCATCTTTTTCACATGGCGGTCTACCACCAATTTCCACAACGTGATTAACCACATTCTCAAATTCAATACCTTTTAACATTGCCTCATTGGGTGCTGTTCTAACACGTTTTAAGGCGTTTAAAAAGTCATTGTATGCTTGTTGTTCATATCCATCATGAGCTTTGAAAATATAATTGTATGCGTTTATTAAGCTAGGTGATATACTGTACGTTGGGCTACTCATCAGCAGACTCCATTACTATTTTTTCTTCAAATTGCTTTGTTTCTTTGTTGTATGTTAAATCCAATTCTTGCGCTCTATTTGCATACAACTGACGTAATTCTGTTTGTGATGTTAAAGCATGATCAATCAACTTTAGTACATCTGCAACAAGGTTAAATTCATCCGCATTGTGCGAATTAGCAAGCGTCTCTTTGCCTTTTTCCATTGCAACAGCATACTTTGCTTTTTCTTCGGCAAAGATTTCAGTTTCAGCTTTCAGGTTTTCTTGCATTTTATCAAACATATCGGATAAAAATGTATTAGGTGTTTTTTCATCTAAATACGGCACCTCTAACAGTCCGTTAATTCCGTGTGTTCCTTTTGCTTGATACAATTCTGTTGGTGAAAATCCAAGCATACGATTATTGCCATCAATGTAGTAGTATGCTCCTAAATCTACTGATTGCCACACTAACGTTTTAGCCGAACCGTCACACATTAGACGTTGTGCTATAACTTCGTCACGACCAACTTTTGTACGTTCTTCTACTGTGTGGAAAATGTAAATAACATTCTTGTTTGCGACTTCTTTTAAGTAGTTCGTAAGGCGTTGGAATTCTGTTTTAATCACCCCGTAACCTTTCATGCCAACCCCGCCACTACCGTTTCCGTTTTTTGGGTTTTGGGCAATCGCCCATTGCCCCATCGCTGTAATAAGTGACCCGCCTGTATCAACGATAATCGTTTTAAAGCGTGCCATTTCTGGGCTTTGTAAGTCTTCTAGAAACTCACCATATCCGCTACATTGTAGTGTTGTTTTCCTGTGTTGCGCTTTGACACGACTAATCCCTTTATCAAAGTCAACTAATAGTGCATCTGGTGCAGACAGTGCAAGCGTCGACTTCCCAACACCTGGCTGACCACTGATTATCGCGCTAAAATTCTTTCCCGTAAAATCCATCTCGTGAATTTCAACAAATGCCATTTTAATCATTCCTTTCTTTTGTGCGTGTATTAACGCCTAATTTTCGTGCGTTTTAAGCACCAAAATCACCTCTCTAGTAGTCAAGTACTAAAAAGTGCTTTTCGTCGCTCTATGGTGCTCTTATTTGCGTTTAAAGGCTATTCAAGCAGCTCGGCAATCTCTTCTTTCAACTGTAAAATGTGATTTCTGTATTCTTTCACACTTTTTAGCTCTTTTTCGCACCAAAGCGGGTCTTTTTCGATTATGTACTTTAAAGCATCCTCAACGCTTTTGTGGTGCGTTTGTTTGTTGTAATTAATTATTTCCTCACCTTTCTCATCAATCTTGAAAGGCGCAAGGAAAATTTGATACTTGTCGTTTGAAATTTTCCAATCACGGATTTTTATGTTAATCATCCCCGCCACCCACCTTGTCCCAATCAAAGTTTTCTAAAATGTCCCACACTTTGGCCACTTCTGGACTCCGCCAAGCCGTCATAGCGTATGTGTGGGCTTTTTTGGTGTAGTGGTGTTGGTTTTGGTCAATATGTAACTTACACGCCTCTTTTGTCAAAAAGAATGTGTTAGATACATTTACAGCTATTTCAGCTTCTGAAAATAGCGTGAATTCATCTTGTTCATATGCTTCGACCCAATCGACTATGTCTTGATCAGTTTCGGCTTTTTCTAGTTCTCGGATTTGATTGACAGAAAATATTTCTCTGTCATCCTCTTCGAGCAAGTTTTCTTTGTATTCTTGCATCGAATAAGATTCATGAGCATCTGGAAGGTAGATGGCTGTTCTTTCACCATGGTCATCGGCAACGTGTTCCCACTTGTAGTCACGCACCACCCAAAATCTCGGCGACGCCTGCGAGTCGTAGTCGTGTTCGCTCTGGTGCTTGAGTTTTGCTTGCAATTCTTTCAAAAACTTAATTTCTTCCATCAACAATCACAACCCCCCTTCCACGGACAACACTGTGGTTCAAATTCTTCTTCATAGTCATCACTTAATTTTCCGAATCGTTCTTCTTTTTCGATGTAATCGTTCCAATCGTTCACTTTTCTACCTCCTGCAAAAAATCTTTCAACACCTCTATCATCACTTTAGCCCTGTGCGGTGTGTAAACCATCTCGATAAAGTCGATGGTTGTTCCGCCCAAAGTGCGCTCCACACGGTGATGGAGGTTGTTGTTTTTTGTTTTTGTGGTGTATTTACACCCGTACCCTGCATCGCTTTGCACGTCAAAGCTTACAGTTTTAATTGAACGTTTATCAAGGCTCATGTAGTCCAACTCCAAACTTTTTTTTCATTTCGTTAATTCGCTTAACTGCCTCAATGTCCGAGCTACTTGTCTGCTGTGTGCCATTGAGCCAATCAGGCGTTGGTTCGACTTTTTGGTATTTTGGCTTTTTTTCGTTCAAATCGAAAACATCAGTCCAACCCGCTTTACTGAACCACGTGAACGAGTTTTTCACGTATTGCATTTCAGGTTGTTTTTTAGCAATGTAATCGTTGAGGTGAATTAAGCCACTTTTAACCTCCTCGAAACTGAACTTTTTTCTATGCACTTTGTAGTGCATGAAACAGTCCTGCATATTCCTTTTTTTTGGAGGGTATAAATCCCACAATTCACGAAATTCATCTTCAAAAGTTTTTGATTTTTCTATCTCGTTTTCCATCTCATCATCTTTTTTCTGCTCTGTTCTCTTCTGTTCTATACTGTTCTCTTCTGTTCTATACTGTTCTATTCTATTCTCGCTCAGCATTTGCTTAGCATTTGCTAAGCACGCTTGGATCAATGGTTTTGGCGGTTTTTCATTTTTAGGTTGCTTAGCACTTGCTGAGCGGATGCTAAGCGGATGCTGAGCGGATGCTGAGCAGGTTTTATCACTTTTTAACACATATCTTTCATCTGATATAGACAATAAGCTAAGTTCATTTAGGAACTCTGTCTCTTTAATTCGCCTAGTATCAAGCCAATTATTTCTGTGCCAATCTGTGATTACAATCACCCCCGATTCGAAGTAAATTACATACCCTTTTGCAATCAAGATTTTGAGGTCGTCTTCTGTACCCCCTTGCGCCCTCATTACCCTGCGTGGCGACACAAAGCCCTTGTCATCTGCTTCCATTCCAAGAAGGAAGTATAGAGCTTTTGTCGTTAAGGGCATATCAGCAAATTTATCGGTGTCGATAATTGCTTTATCAAACATTCTCTTGCTTGCCAATTGTTATTTAAACCTCGTTATCGAGACTTTTTAGCATTTCCCACATTGCGGTGTCTCTTTTTTTCTTTTTTTCTTGCGCCGCAATTTCAAGCATCCCCTGCCTGATTTTGCGTGCTTTTTTTTTGTTTTTAATCTTTTTGATGAAGTTCATCTGCGCCTCTCCTTTCGCCCACATACCCTTTTAAATTTCCAATCACATGGCGGACGGTGTCAGATAGGTTCTCGCTATCAAATTTGATTGGTGCATCATATAATATGCAACCGTTTTGTGCGACCTTAACCTCTATTCCGAGACCGCTTGTGAGCATTTTGGCGTCATATGCACCTTGCTCGTTAACAATTAAAACAAGTTTGAGAACGTCATGGATTGATGTCATGTGTTTCATCACTCTGACACCTCACATTTGACAAATTTTTCGAACTCATCTTCTATAACTTGAATAAGCAGCATATACTGCTTATTAATTTGGGTGTTGTTTGCGTGAACTTCATTGACTTTGTTTTTGAATTCTTCTAATGACCCCACAAAGCACCCCCTTGTTACTTCGATTGTGTTCTCCTTGGTCATGTAAGCAGCTAAATCGCCATTTTCACTACCTACACCGCACGCCAAGAACCACATCTCTTGATTTCGAATGACAGCATCGCCACGAATGACACCGCCACTAATGTCACCGCCACTAATGTCACCGCCACTAATGTAGCCGCCACGAATGACAGCATCGCCACTAATGTAGCCGCCACTAATGTCACCGCCACGAATGACACCGCCACGAATGTAGCCGCCACGAATGACAGCATCGCCACTAATGTCACCGCCACGAATGACAGCACCGCCACTAATGTAGCCGCCACGAATGACAGCACCGCCACTAATGTAGCCGCCACTAATGTAGCCGCCACTAATGTCACCGCCACTAATGTAGCCGCCACGAATGACAGCATCGCCACTAATGTCACCGCCACTAATGTCACCGCCACTAATGTAGCCGCCACGAATGACAGCATCGCCACTAATGTCACCGCCACGAATGACACCGCCACGAATGTCAGCACCGCCACGAATGTAACCGCCACGAATGTCAGCATCGCCACAATTTTCAATGTTTTTAAAACTTTCGACGAACGCTCCGTATTCGCCTTTTTTGGTTTCTCCTACATCATTTGTCGCAATGATGCGATAATAAACGATACCATTTCGCTCCTCACTTATATTCGTGAGTTTCCAATTTTGTTTTTCCATTTACTTTACTTCCTTTCCTTTCTGTGGTATAATGATATAAATATATATATCACCCCCCCTGACATCGTGCGCTAACACGATGTTTTTTTCTTATTCGTCAAGCCGTGCCTTTGTCCCTTTTTTCGTCTTCAATAAGGCTATACTTGACTTGTTGGTTATGGCCTATGATACCCGCTTCGCGTTCGTGTTGCGTCTTGATTTCAGCCATAACCTCCAACAATCTTTTTACATTTGGACGATCCGACATCCTGATCACCTCCTACTGGATTAATTTTTCTCCAGAAAGTGCTGTTATGAAACCGAACACTTTGCCTTTGTTTAGGTCGTCCAGTTTCAACAGTTTCTGGTGGATGAAGATTGTATCCTTAACAGTTTCTTCTAGCTTATCCGCTTGGATTGCACTTTCTAAAACTGTTACATTCTTATTTTCTGCTTTTTCCATTTACTCACCTCCTTTTATGTGTTTATCAACACATTTAACTTTGTCGCCATAACCAACAAACTAAATCCGTCCCTTGTTATCAGGTATTCGGGATACGGTTTTGACCTGACATGTATAATGTACGTTTCAGCTTCATCTACCAAGTCAACCATCCTTGATAAATCAGTATGCTCAATCCATTGCGCCACCTCTTTGGCAAGAAACAATGGTTCTTCCGTAGTACCATAGATATTCATTTGATTATCTAAGACACTGCGTGTTTCTAATAATTGTAATTCGTTCATTTTAGCATTTTTCAATTACATCAACTTGACATTCCTAATTAAATTCATCGCTCAACCAAAACCCGCCATGAATTTTATGAAGCAATAGGAATAACTCGCCTAATTCTTTTTCGTGTGTTATTACATTCTCTGCATCTTCTGATATAGCGCTATGTAGATGCTGTATCAGTTCTTCGATTTCAAATTTCATCTTTCCACCTCTTTCAAATTGTCTAACGGCACAAGGTAAGTTTTTCTGATCCCTTCACAACGCACTTCAGCGACTTTTATAAAGCCGTCCTTTTCTGGTCTATACCACTCGCCAGCCCACTCGGTATAGCAGTGGTCATACCATAACTTGCTATGTGTTTCAAAAATACCACAAAATACACCTTGCTTTGGCTTTTTGAATTTGTGTATCATCTTGACGTTGAATGATTCATCTGATTCAATTCCACGTTGTTCCATGTTACGAATAACCGCATCTAAATCGGCGTTCTGAACATTTACAGTGTTTGTTGAATCAACTCTGTACTCTTCATCAAATGTGACTAAATCACCAAATTTAATCATTCAAATAACCTCCATTCAAAAGTTCATCTATCGAAAAATCAAACATTGCTGACAATCTCGCAAGATGTTTTAAATCTATTACCACTTCGCAATTACACCACCGCATCACTGTTGATGGCGATACACCTAGCATCCGTGACAGTTCACGCATTGACAAATTTTCAGAAACTAGTATTTCATTGATTTTTTTAGAAACATTAGTGGTTACTATTTTCGAAAATTCATTATCATTGAAAAATAGAATTGTTCTTTTTAATCTTTTAACAACTGGATGTTTGTTGTAGTCCACGGTGTGTTTTTTGTTCATTATATCAATCCCTCCTAATTCGCAAAAAATTCATATAGCATATGCAACAAGTAGATGACCAGAAAAACTGGAACAGCAAATATCCAAAGAATGCCAACGATAAGCGCTGCGAAAAGCGCATTTGCAAAACCGATTTCGTTTGGATAAAATCTATTTCTGTCTTTCTTGTCATGAATTGCACATGCGGTTAGTGTTACTAAAAAACACACAAACCCAACAATTGGATACCACATCAACTTTCACATCCTTTTCTTACATTTTACTTTTTATGCAACATCACGCTCAATCATTGGTAGGATGTTGTTCTTTTTGAACAATTCATAAATGAATAGCCTACCCTTCTGCGTCCATTTCGTATTCATAGCAACACCACTACTTTCGCCACAACTTCTCGTGATGTTGATTGTTTCTGAATGGGTATACCCGCATGAATGATACTTGCTGTAAAGCAACCATTGACCAGACTGTTTAAATTGCACTTTAAGCTCGTGCAGTTTTTCGTTCATCGCTTTCGCACTCATGCCGTAATCTTTAGCAATTTGTGTTACTGTTACTAAAGATTTGCTCTTCAAAATTTGGTCTAAGTAATCAGCCTTGGGCTTGAGTTCGCCAATGATTTGGTCTTTCTGGGTGTTTTCAAGCATTAGTCGCTCGTTGACCTCTACTTGCTCTACAAGGTGCAGTAGTGCTTCTTTGTAGTTAGTTGGAAGTTGGTTGTTTTTGTACTTCTTTTCTATTTTAATGAAATATTTCCGTACCTCCTTGCCCTTTTCTGTTTTGGATACCATGGCAAGGTGCTTAGCCATATCAAGAGTTACAGCGTAGTCTTGTATTTCTTGTGTTCCCCCGTATTGATTTTGGGGGGTACTTATGAGTACGGGGGTGAAGTCAACACCCTCATCATAGTCTTTGAAATTAGAATCAACCCAAAGGCTGAACTTTCTTTTCACCTCCAACACCTTGTATAGTTCTCTTGCACTAACAATATTTTGATTAGTGCTATTTTTTGTTACTTTTATTAATTCTGTCATTCAATGACCTCCTTTTTGGTTTCAAAATTTGTGAAGCATTAACTCACTGATGGGGCTGTATATCCATCATTACGCTAGTGAGTTTTGGAGCAATAGTTATTCTTTTATCGCGAATTCTATCAATCATGAAAGGTCTAGCTCGCTTTTATTGCTTTGTTGTAACTTTTGTGACTCGATTATAACACAAAAGTTACCCAATGTCAATGATTAAAAGTAACTTTTTTTACTTTTCTATTTACTTTTCGCTTTCAACATGTTATAATGTTATCTGAGGAGGTAACTTATGATTAATTCAAGAATAAAAGAATTGCGAGGCTTTCTTGATTTAACACAAGAGGAGTTTGGCAACGAAATATCAGTTACCAAAATGACCATCATAAGGGTGGAAAAAGATGGAAATGTCGTCACTGATAAGGTTGTAAATGCAATAGCCAATCAATTCAACGTCAACGAATGTTGGCTTCGAACTGGTGAGGGTGAAATGTTTAACGACACATCCGCCGAGGATGAGCTTGCTATGATGATCGCCAAACTGATCAAGAATAGCGATGATTCGAATTTCGAGGCAAGATTCGTTAAAGCAGTTATGAAACTGTCACAAGCTGATTGGGATCGGATCAAGCAATTTGTCGATGATGTTTCAAACGAAGAATAAAAAGAGCTGACTAATTTTAGTCGGCTCTTCTGAAAGGAGATTGAATAATGTTTTCTTTTTCACACGAACATTTCGCTTTTCCATTGCCAATTCCGCATACACTAGAATCTTTTTTACAGCACGTCAAACATAACCCCATGAACTTTATCAACTATTGTGAGATTATAGTGACCAAAAGTGGCGACATTTACATTGCGAGGCATGGTCATACCGAAACAATGAAAAGTTTGTACAAAGAAATGACTGGTAAGTGCGCTAATGATGAAATGTCCATATATGACAGTCCTTTTGAGTGGTTGGTCGAGAACACTAATGCTTTGCCTGTTTGGTACGACGATCATATGCACAAGCTTAATCTTAATGCAATAGAGTTTAGTGATGAACAAAGCAATGTAATTGATGTTTTGTACCAAAACGGCATCATAAATTGGAATTTAAAAGGGGGACTAAAATAAAATAACACCCTCAATTAGAGGGTGTTAACTGTTTTTAGAATCTTCAAACTTAAATTTGCATGCTTTGTATCAGCAAGCAGAATTTCGTGTAATAACTCAATTGCGAAATCGTTCCCGTGCTTTTCTTCGACTTGCTCTAGAAGAGCGGTCGAATTTTTTTTTATATCCATACTTTCCCCCTGAAATTTGCTACTTCCACACTGGCTTCATTTCATATGAAGCGATGTTATTATCAGACTTTTGTAAATTGTACTCTGAAATGAACAAACATTCCAAACCACAATTTTGATAATCTGATAACTTGTGAACGAATCCACATTTGACTGTGAATTCAGTTAGCACATATTCTTTAGCCACCTCTAATCCTCTCCTTTACTGGCGTCGGCATACCCCCGCACATATCCCAAAATCATATTTTGCTCGACCTCGGAAAGTGTGTCAACGACCCTCATAACCATAGCGGCAATGTCGAGCTTCGTTTCATTACTCATTGCGGTTGTTTCTAGATTCATTTGGTTCACCTCATTTTAAATTTGTAAACACATTATAACACTAGAAAGTTGGTTTGTAAATAGTTTTTGTAAAATTTTTAAGTTTTTTAATTTACAAACTTAATTAATTGTGATATAATAGCTTTCTTGGAGGTGAGCAAATGGAAAAAATAGGTGATAGATTATTAAAATTAAGAAAAGAACTCAATCTGTCGATGGCGAAATTTGGTGAGCCAATCGATTTGTCTGGCGCATCCATCAATCAGATGGAAAAAGGACAAAGAGATATCACTAAAAGGACTTTAAAATCATTGGAGAGGGTTTATAATGTTAATTTAGAGTATTTGCAAACTGGTGAGGAAGAAATGTTCAATGATTTAGACACTGACGCCGAACTAGCGCACCTACTCGCTAAATTGATCAAGGACAAAGAAGACCCAAATTTGAGGGAATTCAAGAAAGCATTAATAACAGAGATGCTCAAATTGGATGACCTTGGTTGGAGAAAGCTCGAGAGGATGGCTCTGAGCATATCCGAAAAAATAAAAAAAGAAACCGACTGAATTCGAAACAGTTGGTTTCTTAAAAAAAGGTGGAAAAAGCATGAAATATGATAATTCATTTCTTTTAGTTGCGCTGTTTTTGTTTCAATATTATATCCAGTCAGCGATCCGAAACTTTGGTTTTTGGACGTTTTTGGTGATGTTTTTCTTTGCTGTTTTGTCTACTTTTTACGTTATGCGGATGAGGCACAAACTCGAAATAGAAAAAATGCAACAAGAATATAAATTGAGGCAGTTAGAATTAACAAGTAAATATACACAGATCGAATAAGAAAGGTGGTTAAAATATGAGGGCGTTCATTTACATACGAGTTTCGACTGATCAACAAGCAAAAGATGGCGATAGTCTCGATGAACAAGAAACAACACTAAAGAAATATGCAAACGATCAAGGTTATGCGATTGTTGACATTTATCGCGACGAAGGTGTTTCGGGTCGAAAAGAATCACGCGAGGGTCTTGATAGGCTCATGTCAGACGTAAAGGCGGGAATGGGTGATATTATCCTGTTCACATTCTTGTCGCGCTTCGGGCGTGATTTAAGGCACTATCTTAATATGCAAGAAGTTTTGGAAAAATGCAAGGTTGTGTGGCGTGCCGTTCATGAACCTGTCTACAATACCGACACACCCGCAGGGCGTGCGATGATTGCGCAAATGATGACTTTCATGCAATTAGAATCAGAAATGACTGGCGAGCGTATAAAGGTCGTGGTCGAACACAAGATAGCGAAAGGCGAAGTTGTGTCTGGGAGGCAACCATTTGGGTTGAAAATTGTAGACAAAGAAGGCGGTGGAAAAAAGTTGGTGCACGACGAAAACAACGCAATAGTGCAGACGTTGTTTAAGGAATTTGATAAGCTACGCAACATTCAGCAATCTATAAATACTGTTCAGAGAGAACACAATATAATAATCACCAAAAAAAGGGCGGCAAGCATGCTGAGAAACAAAAAATATATCGGCGAACATCGCGGTAATTTGAATTATTGCCCACCCACGGTCACACACGAGCTATTTTATCGTGTTCAAAAGAAGTTACCACGCGCAATCAAATCGAATACGAACAGGGTGTACCTGTTCAGTGGATTACTTCGTTGTGGCGAGTGCGGAAAGTCCTTTGGCGGTTCTGCGTGCCACATAAAATCAAAGCGAGCGGATGGAACAGAGGCGAAATACATCTACAAAACTTATAAATGTTTGCTTAGGAACAACTGTCACAAAAGTTTATGTGATAATAAAAATGTTGTAAGCGAGCACACGCTCGAAAAATATCTCCTTGAGAATGTCGAGCGCCTTTTCAATGAACACGAACTTGCGAAATCTTATAACGCGCAAGCGGTATCCAAGGGCGATTCTGCAAAGAAAAAGATAAAACTCGAAACCGATTTGAAGAAGCTCAACGACTTGTACATGATCGATATGATCTCTTTCGATGAAGTAAAAAAAAGACAAGCCGAAATCAATGCCGAAATCAAATCTTTGACCGTAACACCCACACTCAAGCGCATGAGCGAGATTAAAACAATGTTGGCGAACGAATTCGCAACCGTGTACAACAACGCCGACGAATTGCAAAAGCGCCAAATGTGGCAAGCGATGATTGATACGATAATTATCGATAAAGATCGAAATTATCGCGTTATTTTTTTGACTTAATATTTTGTGTATAATTCAACACAGCCCACAGG
>JGI24703J35330_11748852_pt1 | contig 50255 bp, 64 predicted proteins | sample TergutNt197P1_FD_35330 | JGI IMG/M metagenome (IMG submission 35330)
CGTAAATCGATAAAAAGGCAAAACACTGATGTTTTTGATAAATCCAGAGACAAAAAACTGTTAACCAACTTCTTCTTCGAAGTTTGCGGGCAGTCTGAACTCGCCCTAGGAGGCGAGTTTTTTACTGATGTCTAAATAATTTTTAAGTCCAAAGGCTTCATGAATCAAGTTACTGTAAGTAAGAAGAATGTCTCTTGTATGAGGTTGAATGTTTCGATCTAATACAAGAGGTAATTCCTCCTGATAAACTTCTAGCAATTTTTCACTGGTCCATTCGTAAGGAAACTGTCCGGCATGTTTGATCATTAAGATGGTAACCAGCTCAATCACATTTGTAAATTGATACTTCGCTTCACACGGTAGTGTGACAACCTTGGAATTAGTGATTTGTTGACAAATAAGACGGGTAGTTTCTAGTTTTACATCGACGAATGCATTGAATTGTTCTGCTGTTAGCTGTGTCATTGGTTAATCCCTCCGTTTTCAATTTCAGTTAACCCATTGTGTACCATTTCTTCATTTCTATTCATCTAAAATCATATATTCTATATAAGAATTAGGTGAGGTGTTGGGATGGAAGAACAAGTGAGAGAAATGATTGATGAGATATTTGATCAATTAGTGGAAATTAGGCGAGATTTTCACAGATATCCGGAGTTGGGACTTGCGGAGTTTAGAACGGCAGATAAAATTGATGTCTATTTATCTGAGTGGGGGATCGATGTTTTTGATCGGATCAACGAGACGTCTGTGGTTGGGATGGTTAACCCAGAGAAAAAGGGAGTGGTCATTGGGGTCCGTGCAGACATTGATGCTTTGCCGATTCAGCAAAAAAACGATCACAATTACCAATCGGTTTACCCAGGAAAGATGCATGCTTGCGGTCACGATGTTCATACGACCATTGCATTAGGAACAGCTTATGTGCTACATCAGCTTCGTGATCAATTGTCTGGTGGTGTGAAATTTTTCTTTCAACAGGCGGAAGAAACCGTTGGTGGGGCTCTGGCGATGGTCGAGGCAGGTGTTCTTAACGATCCTGATGTAGATTATGTGTTAGGACTGCACGTCTGTCCTGATCTGGAGGTTGGAAAAGTTGCAGTAAAGTATGGATCGGCTTATGCGTCCAGTGATACGGTCACCATTGATGTGCACGGCAGGCGGGCTCATGGTGCAACACCACAAGAGGGAATAGATGCTGTTGTGATTGCTGGTCATGTGGTGGTGGCTTTGCAAACGTTGGTTAGTCGATCGACATCACCGCTTGAGCCTGTTGCTTTATCTTTTGGACAAATTGAGGGTGGGGAAGCCCATAACATTATAGCTAGTCGTGTACGCCTTCGTGGCACATTGCGAACCCTTAATCCTGATGTCCGTCGGGATTTAAAGAAGCAGATGCTCATTCTGGTGTCTAATTTGACTAGTGCCTATGGCGGGGACGTTTGTTTAGTCATCGAAGCAGGGTACGATTCTTTCGCTAACGACGAACAGGTGACGACTGTGGTAGAGGCGGTTGCCAAAAAAGCATTAGGGGAAGCGAACGTGGCTGTGCAAAAGACACCAAGATTGGGAGTGGAGGATTTTGCTTATTTTGCGAAAGAGCGGCCATCTAGTTATTATCGCTTAGGAGTTCGGAATGAGGACAAAGGAATCGTTCAACCTCTTCATCATGAGGGATTTGATGTGGACGAGGAGGCCATCCGTCACGGGGTGTTGATTCAGGTTATGAGTATCTTAGCTTTGTTAAGGAAAGCAGGTGATACGGATGACTAAACCAATCCCTTTTGTTAAAGATAAGAAAATTGGAATTGTGGCGCTTGCTGGCCCAATGAAACGGGAGGACTTGTTAGCAGGGGAAGCGACTTTGAAGGGGATGGGCTTCGACGTGTTAATAGCGCCTAGTTGTTTTGAACAAGATCGGTATTTGGCAGGGCATTCTGACATGGATCGAGCCATAGACTTGATGATGTTATTTGCTGACGACGAAGTAGATGCGATTTTAAATATGCGAGGGGGTTATGGGAGTAATCGAGTGGTTCCTTACTTAAAGGGGTTTAACTTTGCGAGTTATCCGAAGCCTTTTATTGGTTATAGCGATGTGACCTACATGCACATTTATTTGAATCAAATACATGGTTTGATCACCTATCATGGTCCGATGTTAAAAGATTTAACAACAGGGGATGCGTTGACGGTGTCTAGCTTAATGGAAGTTGGGCTCGGTGGAGAAGGAGTGCTAATGGAGCAAGTGAGCTACTTTAATCAGGACCTGCCTGCTGTAAGTGGTGTGACCGTTGGTGGTAATTTATCTATTGTTTGTTCGACCCTTGGTACGGAGGTCGAGATCGATACACAAGGGAAGGTGTTATTTTTAGAGGAAGTTAACGAGGATCCATATCAGATAGATCGTTTATTGATGCAGTTGCTTTTTGCGGGGAAGCTGGATCAATGTGTGGGGATTATGTTAGGTGACTTTAGAGGGAGGAATCCTAGAGAGATTTTCGAGACGATCAGGAATATTTTGGCTCCTCTTGGAAAACCGATCGCTTATGGGATTCCTGCTGGCCACACGATTCCAAATGTGGTGATTCCGCTTGGTGTCCAATGTCAGTTAGTTCCGAAAGCAAGGCGAATTAAGATTTGATTTTAGTAGCGTCCTCTTAGGGCTTCTATTTTAGGTGAAAAGGGATAATTCCAAGGGAGTTTGTTGTGTTTTAGTAAGTCCTGATTTGAATAAGAACGTCCCATTATGCTAAAATGAGGATAGACAATTGATTTTAGCGAGGGATTTGAGATGCGAGACATGCAAAAAAGAATTATCGAAGAAATGAAAGTAAAGCCAACCATTGATCCCCAAGAAGAAATTAGGATCAGTGTGGGCTTCTTGAAGAATTACTTGAAGGCATATCCTTTTTTAAAAGGATACGTTCTTGGAATTTCGGGCGGTCAAGACTCGACATTGGCAGGGAAGTTGGCTCAGATGGCTGTGGATGAACTAAACGACGAACTGAATTCTACCGACTATATCTTTGTCGCAGTGCGTCTTCCTTATAAAACTCAGTTAGACGAAGACGACTGTCAGGATGCGTTGCGATTTATTAAACCGTCTGAGATTGTGACGGTTAACATTGGTTCGGCGGTCGATGCCAGTGTGGCTGCAGTTAGTCAGGCTCTGGGACTACCAGTCAATGATTTTGATAAAGGTAATGTGAAAGCCCGTCATCGCATGGAGGTTCAGTATCACATTGCGGCAACCAAAAAGTTAGCTGTGGTTGGGACAGATCATAGTGCGGAGGCGGTGACTGGATTTTATACGAAGTTTGGCGATGGCGGAGCCGATGTGGTCCCGATTTTTAGGTTGCATAAAGGCCAGGGGAGACAACTGTTAGCCGAGCTTGACTGTCCGGCACACCTTTACTCCAAGACACCAACCGCTGATTTAGAGGATGAAAAACCACTTCTTGCCGATGAAGATGCCCTTGGAGTAAGCTACGTGTCGCTGGATGCCTACCTAGAGGGAAAAACTATCAGCGAAAGGGATGCGTTGCAGATTGAAGAATTATATGTAAAATCTCGTCATAAGCGCTCAATGCCGATCACCGTATTTGATGATTGGTGGAAAAAAAAATAAAGTGGAAGCTATTTTGCTAAGCAGCAAGGTGGCTTTTATTCTAGAACGTGAAAAAATTAGCGATGTTTTTGTTTGACAATGGGTTAGAAAAAGACGTAAAATTAAAGGATAGACTAAAATGAAAGAGGGAATTTAACATGATTAAAAGTAGAGCAGCTGTTGCTTTTGAAGCAGGAAAACCGTTAGAAATAGTGGAAATTGACGTGGCGGCACCTAAGGCAGGCGAAGTATTGGTTAAAATTTTATTTACATCAGTGTGTCATACCGATGCTTTTACCCTATCTGGTGACGATCCAGAAGGGGTGTTTCCGGCTGTACTCGGACATGAGGGAGCTGGTGTCGTTGTCAGCGTAGGAGCTGGTGTTACTAGCGTAGTACCAGGTGACCATGTCATTCCTCTTTATACAGCAGAATGTGGAACGTGTAAGTTCTGTATTTCAGGTAAGACCAACCTGTGTTCAGCTGTTCGCGAAATGCAAGGAAAAGGGCTTATGCAGGATGGTACGTCACGCTTCTCTTATAAGGGGGAGCCGATTTATCACTACATGGGGACTAGCACCTTTTCAGAGTATACCGTTGTCAACGAAGTAAGTTTGGTGAAAATTGATAAAGATGCGCCACTGGATCGCGTCGCACTTTTCGGCTGCGGTGTAACCACCGGTATCGGGGCGGTTCACAACACAGCGAAAGTGGAAGCTGGTGCAACGACTGCTGTTTTTGGTTTAGGAGCTATTGGATTAGCGGTGATTCAGGGGTTGAAACAAGCAGGAGCTGGGCGGATTATCGCCGTTGACTTAAATGCTGACAAATGGGAGCTAGCTAAATCCATGGGAGCCACTGAATTTGTTAATCCAAAAGATTATGACAAACCAATTCAAGAAGTAATCGTTGGCATGACCGATGGTGGCGTTGATTATAGCTTTGAGTGTATTGGAAACGTTGAAGTCATGCGCTCTGCTTTAGAATGTGCCCATAAAGGATGGGGAGAGTCGATTATTATTGGTGTCGCTGGTGCTGGGCAAGAAATTAGTACACGTCCATTTCAGCTAGTAACTGGTCGTACGTGGAAAGGTTCTGCCTTTGGTGGTGTAAAAGGACGTTCTGAACTACCAGCTATGGTTGAAGATTACATGAACGGTAAAATTGACTTGGATTCATTCATCACCCATCGTCTAGATTTCACGGACATTAATGCGGCGTTTGACCTGCTTCATCAAGGGAAATCCATTCGTACGGTATTAACTTATGAGGAGGAGAGATAAATCATGGCTATTGAACAACTAGAACAACACGTAAGTTTTGGTGGACAACAATTTAAATATAAGCACCAATCGGAAGTATTAAAAAGTGACGTAACGTTTAGCTTATTTTTGCCGTCAAATAAAGAAGGTAAGAAAGTCCCACTCATCTGGTGGTTATCTGGATTAAGTTGTACGGATGATAACTTTACCCATAAAAGTGGATTTCAGCAATGGGCTGAGAAGTACCAAGTAGCTGTGGTGGTACCAGACACCTCACCACGTGGAGACACTCCTAATGATGAAGCCTACGACTTAGGCCATGGTGCAGGGTTTTATGTTAATGCTACGGAAGAGCCTTGGAGGTCTTGTTACCAGATGTATGACTACATAACGATTGAGTTAGCAAAAGTTGTGCATGAGTTAGTACCGCACTTCTCAGGAGATGAAAGCATCATGGGACATTCCATGGGAGGTCATGGTGCCCTTGTGATTGGTTTGCGGAATCAAGATCGTTTTAAAGTCATCTCTGCTTTTTCACCAATCTTGACACCGAGCGCCGTCCCTTGGGGGCAAAAAGCTTTTACGGCTTATTTAGGTGAGGGAAAAGAAGCGTGGAAGGCTTACGATTCAACGGCTTTGATTGAAACCGTGAACGATGTTCAACCAATTTTGATCACCCAAGGATTAGCCGACAACTTTTATCCAGGTCAGCTTTCAGAGGGTTCATTTCTAGAAGTTGCAGCTAAACACAAAGACAAAGTAATCTATCAACAAAAAGAAGGTTATGACCACAGTTACTACTTCATTGCCAGTTTTATGGAAGAACATTTTGAGTTTCATGCATCTCATTTAAAAGGTTAAAAGTGACGAAAACTAGGATTTCTCTGTTTTGGTTAGGAGAGCCAGGATATTAGCGAAATGATGCTAATTCCTGGCTTTAACTACGTGTTTTGGAGCATAAAAAAACTTTTTTTGTCAAACGATGATTTCTTTGTAAAACTTTCAGCTTTTTTTACGTAAAAAGCTTGCAATCACAACAAAAGTCCTGTATAATGTATCAGGTTGACTATAGCGTTGATGCGGGAGGTTGTCGACACGCCAGGCCGATTTGCCATGGCGGGCGGTTGAGTTTTCTTGCGGAGCGAGTCTATTTAAATAGGCGAAAGGAGGCAGTACGATGGCAAAACAAAAGATTAGAATCAGATTAAAGGCTTACGATCACAGAATTTTAGATCAATCAGCTGAGAAAATCGTTCAAAGTGTAGCTAAGACTGGAGCGAAGGTGGCGGGGCCAATCCCATTACCAACGGAAAGACAAGTTTACACAATCTTACGAGCGGTTCACAAATACAAAGATTCACGTGAGCAATTTGAAATGAGAACTCACAAGCGTCTAATTGATATTTTAGAGCCAAACTCAAAAACAGTTGATTCGTTAATGAGACTTAACTTACCAGCTGGTGTTGATATCGAAATCAAACTATAAATTAAAAAGAAAAGAGGTGTAACCTATGGCTAAGGGAATCTTAGGTAGAAAAATCGGCATGACACAGATCTTCTCTGAAGAAGGGCTGCAAATCCCAGTCACTGTTGTTAAAGCTGATCCGAATGTTGTATTGCAACTTAAAACAACTGAAACAGATGGATATGAAGCTGTTCAATTAGGATTTGAAGACAAGCGTGAAAAACTTGCCATCAAGCCGGAACAAGGACATGTTGCAAAAGCAAATACAGCTCCTAAGCGCTTCATTCGTGAGTTCCGCAACTTAAACGTTGCAGATTACGAATTAGGTCAAGAGGTTAAAGTTGATGTATTTACAGAAGGTGACATCGTTGATGTGACTGGAACAAGTAAAGGTAAAGGATTCCAAGGATCGATTAAGCGTCACGGATTCTCAAGAGGTCCAATGACTCACGGATCGCGTTACCACAGAAAATCCGGTTCAATGGGTAGTATCGCTGCATTACATGTATTCAAAGGTAAGAAGTTACCTGGACACATGGGTGCTAAAACAGTAACCATTCAGAACTTAGAAATCGTCAAAGTTGATTTAGAGCGTAACGTTCTAATGATCAAAGGAAATATCCCTGGAAGTAAGAAAGCATTAATTAAAATTAGATCTGCTGTAAAAGCAAAATAGTTTATTTTTAGAGAAAGGAGGGCAAATTGATGCCAAACCTAACAGTATTAAATCAAGAAGGAAGTTCGGTTGGAGATATTACATTAAGTGCTGACATCTTCGGAATTGAACCTCATAAACAAGCGATGTTTGATGCAGTTCTCCTGCAAAGAGCGTCACTAAGACAAGGAACGCATAAGACGAAGACACGTACGGAAAGACGTGGTGGTGGTCGTAAACCTTGGAAGCAAAAAGGAACAGGGCGTGCACGTCACGGATCGATCAGGTCACCAATCTGGCGTGGTGGTGGAGTTGTCTTTGGACCAACGCCAAGAAGTTACAAGTTGAAAATGAACAAAAAAGTTCGTCGCTTAGCTTTAAAGTCTGCTCTATCATTTAAAGTTCTAGAGAACGAGATGGTGGTTCTAAACGAACTAACATTAGAAGCTCCAAAAACAAAAGACATGGTGGTAATCTTAAACAAGCTAGAGGCTGATAAAAAAGTTCTTCTTGTTGTAGCCCCAACTAACGAAAATGCATTACTTGCTGCACGCAACATTGCAAGTGTCAAAATTATTTCTGCAACACAAGTTAACGTTCTAGATTTACTAGATGCACAAAAAGTCATCATGACACAAGATGCAGTTAACCATATTGAGGAGGTGCTGTCATAATGAAAGATGCAAGAGATATCATTAAGCGCCCAATCATCACCGAAAAAACTTATCAGTTAATGGAAGAAAACAAATACACATTCGAAGTTGATCGCAAGTCAAACAAGTTAGAGGTTAAGCTTGCTGTTCAAGAAATCTTCGGTGTGAAAGTTGAAAAAGTGAACATCATCAACGCTAAGCCAAAGAAAAAGCGTGTGGGACGTTACACTGGACTAACGAGGAACAAGAAAAAAGCAATTGTTAAATTAGCTGCTGGCGAAAAAATTGCTGAGTTCGAAATGTAATAAAGGAGGCTGACGTATATGCCAATCAGAGTATATAAGCCAACCACTAACGGTCGTCGTAACATGACTAGCCTAACTTACGAAGAAATCACAACAAACAAGCCAGAAAAATCATTGCTTGCACCGATTTCTAAAAACGCTGGTCGTAACAATAGCGGTAAGATTACCGTACGTCACCGCGGTGGTGGACATAAAAGAAAATATCGTATCATTGATTTCAAGCGTATGAAAGATGGAGTGCCTGGTAAGGTAGCAACCATCGAGTACGATCCAAATAGAACGGCTAACATCGCCTTAATTCACTACGCTGATGGTGAGAAGAGATACATCTTAGCACCTAAAGGTGTAGGAGTTGGAACGATGATCGAGTCAGGACCTAATGCTGACATTAAGCCAGGAAATGCTTTGCCACTTGCAAACATTCCAGAAGGTACGTTGATTCATAACATTGAGATGAAGCCAGGTAAAGGTGGACAATTGGTTCGCTCTGCCGGAACTTCTGCTCAGATCTTAGGACGTGAAGAGCGTTATGTGCTGATCCGTTTAACATCAGGTGAAGTTCGCAAAATTCTAAACACATGCCGTGCAACGATCGGTGAGGTAGGAAACGCGGACCACGGTCTTGTTAACATTGGTAAAGCTGGACGTAAGCGCCACATGGGTTGGAGACCAACTGTACGTGGATCGGTAATGAATCCAAACGATCACCCACACGGTGGTGGAGAAGGTAAAGCACCAATCGGTCGACCTTCACCAATGACACCTTGGGGTAAAAAAGCAATGGGTGTTAAAACACGTAACAAGAAAAAAGCGTCAAGCAAGTTAATCGTAAGACGTCGTAAGTAACTAATAGTTGTTGCAATTAGTTTCACTGTAAGATCTGAGCGCGCGCCAGTAAGACTTGACATTTTAATGTCATTAGTCGAGCCAGTACCCTTGGGGTGCTACCGCTTGCTAGGGTAGTTATTTAACATCAAAACCCATGGTTTTGAATGTCAAACAACCACCGTTTAATGTGCTAGTGACTTAGGTATCTAAAACTTAAAAGGAGGGAATACAAATGGCAAGAAGCTTAAAAAAAGGTCCATTCTGCGATGACCATTTAATGAAGAAAGTTGAAGCTGCTGGTGAGAACAGCAAGAAAGTTATTCAAACGTGGTCACGCCGCTCAACCATTTTCCCACAATTTGTTGGTTTAACCATTGCTGTATATGACGGACGTAAACACGTTCCAGTTTATATAACAGAAGACATGGTTGGTCACAAATTAGGTGAGTTCGCACCGACACGTACTTATAAAGGGCACGTGAAAGACGACAAGAAAACAAGACGTTAATTTAGAGGAGAGATTGTTATGGAAGCGAAAGCTATCGCAAAAACTGTACGTATCGCACCTCGTAAGGCCCGTCTTGTAGCAGACCTTATTCGAGGTAAAGAAGTAGGCGTTGCGTACGCTATCTTAAAAAATACTGATAAAAAAGCATCAGCGATCATTGAGAAAGTCTTAATGTCAGCTGTTGCCAATGCTGATCACAACCTAAACTTAGACGTGAATAACTTAATCGTTAAAGAAGCCTTCGTTAACGAAGGAACAACGTTAAAAAGATTCCGTCCACGTGCTAAAGGTAGTGCATCAAGAATTAACAAAAGAACTTCGCATGTCACAGTTGTGGTTGCTGAAGCTAACTAGTAAAGGAGGTATCTTAAATGGGTCAGAAAGTTAATCCTATTGGTTTGCGTGTTGGCGTTATTCGTGATTGGGATGCTAGATGGTATTCAAATGATAAAGATTTCGCAACATTCTTACATGAAGACTTAAAAATTCGCGATTACATTAGTACCAAATTTAAAAGAGCCTCTGTTTCACGAGTTGAAATTGAGCGTGCTAAAAACCGCGTAAACATTGTAATTCATACGGCTAAGCCAGGAATGGTAATCGGTCGTGGTGGTTCAGAGAAAGATGCAACCGTTGCAGCTTTATCTAAAATCACCGATAAAAAAATCTTTGTACGAATCGTTGAAGTTAAGAAGCCCGAAACAGATGCACAATTAGTTGCAAATTCAATTGCTGAGCAATTGGAGAACCGTGCTTCTTTCCGCCGTGTACAAAAAATGGCGATTCAACGTGCCATGAGATTTGGTGCAAAAGGGATCAAAACGCAAGTATCTGGGCGTTTAGGTGGTGCTGATATGGCACGTAAAGAAGGATATAGTGAAGGAAATGTTCCACTACATACCATTCGTGCTGATATTGACTATGCAACTGCTGAAGCAGATACAACTTATGGTAAATTAGGGATTAAAGTATGGATCTATAAAGGAGAAGTACTTCCTACTAAAACCACAAAGCAAGAGGAGGCGAAGTAATTATGTTAGTACCTAAACGTACAAAATATCGTCGCCCACACCGTCTTTCTTACGAAGGAAAGGCAAAAGGTGGAACGGAAGTAACATTTGGTGAATACGGACTTCAAGCAACAACTGGTGCTTGGATTACCAACCGTCAAATCGAAGCTGCCCGTATTGCGATGACTCGTTACATGAAACGTAGCGGGCGTGTATGGATTAAAATCTTCCCTCATCAAGCACAAACGAAAAAGCCACTTGAAGTTCGTATGGGATCCGGTAAAGGTGCTCCAGACGCTTGGGTAGCTGTTGTTAAAGAAGGAAAGATTATGTTTGAAATTGCTGGTGTGTCAGAAGAAATCGCGCGTGAAGCTTTGCGCTTAGCTTCTCATAAACTACCAGTTAGAACAAAAATTGTAAAACGTGAGATTGGCGGTGATGGCAATGAAAGCTAATGAAATCAGAGATTTAAGCACAGACGTTATTGAATCTAACATTGCAGAGCTGAAGACCGAGTTATTTACTTTGAGATTCCAAGCTGCAACTGGACAATTGGCAGACAGTAGCCGTATTCGCACAGTGCGTAAAACCATTGCCCGTATGAAAACAATCATTCATGAGCGTGCAAGCGTAGAGGAGGCTTAACGATGGAAAGAAGAAAAAAGACACTTCAAGGACGTGTTGTTTCTAACAAGACGGACAAAACAATCACTGTGTTAGTTGAATCTTATCGTAAACACCGTTTATACGGGAAGCGAGTTAAGTACTCTAAAAAGTACGCAACGCATGATGAGAATAACACAGCTGAACTAGGAGACTTTGTTCGTATTGAAGAATGTCGTCCAATGTCAAAAACAAAAAAATTCCGTCTAGTGGAAGTTATTGAAAAAGCAGTAACCATCTAGTCGTAACCTAAAAAATTAGAAAAGGAGGGCCTTGAATATGATTCAACAGGAAACTCGTTTAAAAGTTGCAGATAACTCAGGAGCAAAAGAAATTTTGACCATTCGCGTTTTAGGTGGTACTCGCAAAAGGTATGCTCACATTGGTGACGTTATTGTTGCTACTGTTAAGTCTGCTACTCCTGGTGGTGGCGTTAAAAAAGGTGAAGTTGTTCGTGCGGTAGTCGTAAGAACAAAATCTGGTGCTCGTCGTGCTGATGGATCTTACATCAAATTTGATGAAAATGCAGCAGTTATTATCAAAGAAGATAAAACACCTCGTGGAACAAGAATTTTCGGCCCTGTTGCTCGTGAATTGCGTGAGAAAGAATTCATGCGTATTGTTTCACTTGCACCAGAAGTACTTTAATAAAATTAAAATTGAAATAAACATGAGGAGGTGCTCATCTGATGCGTATTAAAACTGGAGATAATGTAGTGGTTATTACAGGTAAAGACAAAGGGAAACAGGGTAAAGTTGTCCAAGCTAAGCCAACTGCTAACAAAATAATTGTCGAAGGTGTGAACATGGTTAAAAAGCATGTGCGCCAGAGTGAACAAAATCCTGATGGTGGTGTAATTGAATTTGAAGCACCAATCAAAGTATCAAATGTCATGTTAGTTGATCCTAAAACAGGTGAACGTACACGAATTGGGTACAAAATGGTTGATGGTAAAAAAGTACGTTATGCTAAAAAATCAGGTGAAGTATTATAGTAAGCCTTAAGAAGAAGGGAGGCTAAGCCTTAATGAATCGTTTGCGTGAAAAATTTGAAAATGAAATTAAAAAGTCGATGGTAGAAAAGTTTAACTACACATCCGTCATGCAAGTTCCGAAAGTTGACAAAATTGTCATCAACATGGGTCTTGGAGAAGCGGTTAGTAACTCTAAAATCATTGATGAGGCAGTAGCTGAATTGTCGTTGATCACTGGTCAAAAGCCGATCGTGACACGTGCTAAAAAGTCTATTGCAGGTTTCCGTCTCCGTGAAGGAATGCCAATTGGATGTAAAGTAACGCTACGTGGTGCAAGAATGTACGATTTCCTAGATAAGCTAGTAAACGTTGCATTACCACGTGTTCGTGACTTCCGTGGTGTATCTACCAACTCTTTTGATGGTAGAGGAAACTACACATTAGGGATTAAAGAACAGTTAATTTTCCCAGAGATTGAATTTGATAAAATTAGCAAAGTTCGTGGGATGGACATCGTTATTGTAACAACTGCTAATACCGATGAAGAGTCACAAGCCCTATTAACAGAACTTGGAATGCCATTCCAAAAATAAGCGATGAAAGGAGCAACTAAACATGGCTAGAAAAGCGATGGTTGTTAAGCAACAACGTAAACAAAAGTTTGCTGTACGTGAGTATACGCGTTGTGAGCGTTGTGGTAGACCACATTCAGTATTAAGAAAATTCAAATTATGCCGTATTTGCTTCCGTGAGTTAGCTTACAAAGGGCAAATTCCAGGTATTAAAAAAGCAAGTTGGTAATATAGAAAACAGGTGAGTTTAGGCGTTTAGCAAATAGATGAAGAAAGTCAAGGAAACAATAAGTGAGAGGGGCGTAGCGCATAAACAATGCGTAAGCGTCTCGAGCGAAGCAGTTGACGATGGATTTCGATGTATATTTGCTAAAGGCGGGAGGAGGAACAAGTAATATGGTTATGACAGATCCAATCGCAGATATGCTTACAAGAATTCGTAATGCAAATCAAATGCGTCATGAAACTGTAGAAATGCCATCTTCAAAAATCAAGAAAGAGATTGCTGAAGTATTAAAGCGCGAAGGTTTTATTCGTGATGCCGAATACATTGAAGATAACAAGCAAGGAATCCTACGTTTATCACTGAAGTACAAAAACACAGAGCGTGTTATTAGTGGTCTTAAGCGTATCTCTAAGCCAGGTCTTCGTGTATATGTTCAAAACACTGAGATTCCTAGAGTTTTAAACGGATTAGGAATTGCAATTATTTCCACTTCTAAAGGGATTCTTACAGATAAAGAAACTCGCAAAGAACAAATTGGTGGAGAAGTTATCGCATACGTTTGGTAATATAAATTAACAACAAAGGAGGTGCATGCTTAAATGTCTCGTATTGGTAATAAAATCATTACAATCCCAGCTGGTACAGAAGTAACCATTGGTAAAACAAATGAAATTACAGTTAAAGGGGCGAAGGGTGAAATGACGCGCAAGTTCAACGAAGGACTTGAGTTCAAAGTTGAAGGTGCTGAAATTACCGTTGTACGCCCGAACGACGATAAATTCACTCGAATGATTCACGGAACAAGCCGTGCGTTATTAAACAACATGATCGTTGGTACATCTGAAGGTTATAAAAAAGAACTTGAAATGGTCGGAGTTGGTTATCGTGCCGCTTTACAAGGAAAGAAACTTGTATTGAACGCTGGATACTCACATCCAGTTGAATTCGAAACGCCAGAAGGCTTAACGGTTGAAGTTCCATCTAACACAGAAATCATTGTTAGCGGAATTGACAAGCAAGTTGTTGGTGAATTTGCAGCGGTTGTTCGTAAAGTAAGACCACCTGAGCCATATAAAGGTAAAGGGATTCGTTACAAAGGTGAGCATGTTCGCCGTAAAGAAGGTAAGAAAGCTTAAAAGACTTAGGATGGGTCAGACTATCTTAAGCGTGAAAGGAGTGGCGTAGATGATTAAGAAAACATCACGTAACAAATTACGTAAGAAAAGACATTATCGCGTTCGTTCTAAAATTAGTGGAACGGCAGAAAGACCAAGACTTAACGTCTTTCGTTCGAATAAGCACATTTACGCGCAAATCATTGATGACGTTGCAGGAACTACATTAGTTAGTGCTTCAACACGCGACAAAGATTTGAATGTAGATGTAGGCGGAAACGCTGAAGCGGCACGGATAGTTGGAACAGCAATCGCTAAAAAAGCCTTAGACAAAGGTATTACAACCGTTGCGTTTGATCGCGCTGGTTATCTATACCATGGTCGTGTGGCAAAGTTAGCGGAAGCTGCCCGTGAAGAAGGACTTAAATTTTAACAAGAGGAGGTGCGCTTAGTGAAACAAGTAATTGATGCTAATGCTTTAGATTTAGAAGAACGTGTGGTTAACATCAACCGCGTAACAAAAGTAGTAAAAGGTGGACGCCGCTTTAGATTTGCTGCTCTAGTTGTTGTAGGAGATAAGAACGGTCACGTTGGTTTCGGTACAGGTAAAGCACAGGAAGTACCAGAAGCAATTAAAAAAGCAATTGAAAGTGCTAAGAAAAATTTAATTCACGTACCGACTGTTGGCTCAACGATTCCTCACCAAATCAACGGAAGATTTGGAGCAGGAAATATTTTATTAAAGCCAGCTTCTCCAGGTACTGGAGTTATTGCCGGTGGTTCGGTTCGTGCGGTATTAGAGCTTGCAGGGATTCAGGATATTTTGTCTAAATCTCTAGGTTCAAACACACCGATTAACATGGTTCGTGCAACCGTTAACGGTTTAGAAAACTTGAAGACAGCAGCAGGTGTTGCTAATTTACGTGACAAAACCGTTAGAGAAATTTTTGGATAGGAGGTCTTTTTGAATGGCTAAAGAACTACATATTACGCTTAACAGAAGTGTTATTGGTCGAACAAAAGTTCAAAGAGACACTGTCTTAGCGTTAGGACTTAAAAAATTAAATCAAACCGTTGTGAAGCAAGACAATGTTACGACACGTGGGATGATTAATCGAGTATCACATTTAGTAACAGTAGAAGAAAAATAATTCTAAGGAGGTGGAGTAGATGAGACTACATGAACTAACTTATACTGAAGGCGCGCGTAAATCTCGCAAGCGAATTGGTCGTGGACATGGTTCAGGACATGGTAAGACAGCTGGTAAAGGTCATAAAGGTCAAAATGCTCGTGCAGGTGGCGGTGTTCGTCCAGGATTTGAGGGTGGTCAGCTACCATTATTCAAACGACTTCCAAAACGTGGATTTACTAACATCAACCATAAAGAGTATGCGATTGTTAATCTAGAAACCCTTAACCGTTTTGAAGATGGTGCTGAAGTAACTGCCGAGGCGTTACTAGAAGCAGGTATCATCAAAAAATTACACTCTGGTGTTAAAATTCTGGGGAATGGTAAGCTAGAAAGAAAATTAATCGTAAAGGTTGCAAAGGCTTCAAAAGAAGCAGTTACGCAAATTGAAGCATTAGGCGGTCAAATTGAGGTGATATAATGAGCGTATTAGCAAAAACCTTAAAGAATATCGACTTAAGAAAACAGATTCTGTTTACGATGTTAATTCTCATTGTATATCGAATCGGAACATTCATCACTGTTCCTGGTATTAATAGGGAAGTATTATATGGGACTGTATTAGAAACAAACGTCCTTGGTTTTTTCGATGCCTTAAGTGGTGGAGCATTATCGAACTTCTCTATTCTTGCTTTATCCATTACGCCATACATTACAGCGTCGATTGTGGTTCAACTACTACAAATGGATGTTATTCCAACGTTGGCTGAATGGGCAAAAGAAGGTGAGACAGGTAAACGTAAGCTTAATAAACTTACAAGGTACATGTCTTTAATCATGGCATTTCTTCAAGCCATTGGTATTTCCTTTGGGTTTAACATCATGTCAGGTGGTGTTTTACTTGAAACTCAGAGTGCATGGTTATTCCTCTATATTGCCCTTATTATGACGGCTGGTACAGCCATGTTACTATTCCTTGCGGATCAAATTACAGCTAAAGGAATTGGTAATGGAACGTCGATGCTAATCATTTCAGGGATTATGGCAAGCTTCCCAGGTATGTTTAGAGACATTCACCAAGCTTATCTGACAGATGTAACAGGGATTAACGTTGTAGCGGTTATTACGATTATTGCGTTGATGGTTTTAACGATTATCATGGTGGTTTACTTACAAAGTGCAACCCGTAAGTTGCCAATTCAATATGCAAACCGTCATTCGTCGGCTCAGTTATCTGGACAAAAAGATTCTTTTATTCCATTTAAACTGAACTCAGCTGGTGTTATTCCCGTTATTTTTGCATCGTCGATCATGAGTGTACCACTTACGATTGCCGACTTCTTCCCTAACGCAGGTTGGGCAAGAATCACAAGGATGTTCCTTGACTTCCGTGAGCCATTAGGGCTAGTGATCTATGTCGTTTTAATTGCTTTATTTACATTTTTCTACGCTTTTGTTCAGGTGAATCCAGAAAAAATTGCTGAGAATTTGAAGAAACAAGGTTCTTACATTCCAGGTATTCGTCCTGGTGATGATACAGAAAACTACATTTCAAAAATTCTACGACGTGTTACTGCGATTGGTGCAGTCTACTTAGTTGTTATTGCAACCATGCCAATTGTTCTAGGGTTTATCATTACTGATATGCCACCAAGTCTTCAAATTGGTGGAACAGGGATTTTAATCGTAGTTGGTGTAGCACTTGAAACAGCAAAGCAAATTGGGAATAAGAACCAAGAAAAAGAATACCGTGGGTTTATTAAGTAGAAAGGTTGTATGAGTGTATGAACATTTTATTTATGGGTCCTCCAGGTGCTGGAAAAGGGACGCAAGCTGAAAGAATCGTAAACAAATACAACATTCCTCATATTTCAACTGGGGATATGTTTAGAGCTGCTATCGCCAATCAAACGGAGCTTGGTATGATTGCGAAACAAATTGTTGAGCAAGGTAAGCTAGTTCCAGACGATGTAACCATTGGAATTGTGAAAGAACGCTTAGCTGAGCCAGGTTGCAAAAATGGCTTTTTGCTAGATGGTTTTCCAAGAACAGTGGAACAGGCGAAAGCACTGGACGAAATCATGCTTTCTATGGGCCGTAAAATTGATCATGTCATCAACATTGATGTGGACATGGAACAACTTAAAGCAAGACTGATTGGGCGTAGAATGTGCAAGTCTTGTGGTGTTGCTTATCACATCGATTTTAACCCACCAAAGCAGATAGATGTTTGCGATAAGTGCGGTGGAGATTTGTATCAACGTGAAGACGATAGTGAAGAAAAAGTAGGAACTCGTTTAGCTGCTTATACTGAGCAAACATTACCACTCCTTGACTATTATAAAGCATTAGATAATCTAACTAGCGTTAATGGACTAGATACCATTGATGCTGTGTTTGAGAAGATTCAAAACATTCTTGGGAGTCAATCGTAATGATTATTACAAAGACACCAAGAGAAATTGAATTGATGCGTGAAGCAGGGCGAATCGTTGCTCTTGCACATCAGGAAGTGAAAAAGCACATAAAACCAGGTGTTACAAGCTTTGAGCTAGATACAATTATTAAAAAGGTAATTGTAGAAGAAGGGGCAACACCATCGTTTTACGGCTATAATGACTTTCCTGCTAACTCATGCATCTCAATTAACGAGGCCGTTGTTCATGGCATCCCTGGTAACCGAAAGTTAAAAGATGGTGACATCGTATCGATTGACATTGGTGCTTACTATAAAGGATACCATGGCGATTCTGCTTGGACTTATCCAGTTGGAACCATTTCTGAAGAAGCAGCGTTACTGTTACAAGTAACGGAAGCGTCTCTCTTTAAAGGATTGGAGCAAGCCGTAGCAGGTAATCGAGTGTCAGATATTTCTCATGCTATTGAAAAATATGCCACAGCGCATGGTTTCACCATTGTAAGAGAGCTATCAGGACATGGGGTCGGACAAAGTTTACATGAAGATCCACACATCGTTAATTTTGGACCGCCAGGAAAAGGCTCCAAATTAAAAGCAGGGATGACCCTTGCCATTGAACCAATGGTTAACCTAGGTTCAAGATATGTGGAAACATTATCAGATAATTGGACCGTTGTAACACGGGATAAAAAGTACAGTGCCCATTTTGAGCATACGATTGCGATATGTGCAGACGGGCCATGTGAAATTTTAACTCAACTATAAGTAAGGAGAGATTGATCAATGTCTAAACAAGATGTTATTGAAGTTGAAGCTACTGTTATTGATAACCTACCCGGTTCGTCGTTTAAGCTCGAACTAGAGAATGGACATCAACTCACAGCCCACGTTTCTGGTAAAATCCGAATGAACTACATTCGCATTCTACCAGGCGATCGAGTAACAGTAGAATTATCCCCTTATGATTTAACACGTGGGCGTATTACTTATCGTCACAAATAGATATTTTTTATCAGAAGCAAGAAGGTCGAGGAAGCAAGGAGTTCAAAACGGTCGCGTACGCCAGCGAAACTTATGAATTTATTCGTATTAGTTGAGCCGCCCAAGGGTGCAAAAGGTACATGAGGACTTTGAGCGACGTAGTTGACGATGAGATTCGAAGCTTGTGGTAAAAAATCAAGGAGAGGTTTTAAAATGAAAGTTAGACCATCTGTAAAACCAATTTGTGATAAATGTAAAATCATTCGTCGCAAAGGGAAAGTAATGGTGATTTGTCAAAATCCAAAGCACAAACAAAGACAAGGTTAAAACATAAGGAGGTGCACCTATGGCACGTATTGCAGGAATAGATATCCCGCGTAACAAACGCGTTGTAATTTCACTTACTTATATTTTTGGTATTGGAAAAGCAACGGCACAGGAAATTTTGAAAAAAGCAAACATCTCAGAAGATACTCGTGTACAAGATTTAACAGAAGATGAGTTAAATAAAATTCGTACGGAAGTAGACGCTTATAAAGTAGAGGGTGATTTGCGTCGTGATGTATCGTTAAACATTAAGCGACTAATGGAAATCGGATCTTTCAGAGGAATCCGTCACCGTCGTTCATTACCAGTGCGTGGTCAAAACACGAAAAACAATGCACGTACACGTAAAGGACCTAAGAAAACAGTTGCAAACAAAAAGAAATAACTAGATAGGAGGTTAGTGTAATGGCAGCGAAAAAAGCAGTTAGTCGTAAGCGTCGTGTCAAAAAGAATATTGCAAAAGGAATGGCGCATATTCACTCGACTTTTAATAATACAATTGTTACAATCACGGATCCACATGGAAATGCAATTTCCTGGTCAAGTGCTGGTGCACTAGGATTTAAAGGTTCGCGTAAGTCTACTCCTTTTGCGGCTCAAATGGCTTCAGAAGCAGCAGCTAAAGCGTCGATGGATCATGGAATGAAGAGCGTAGATGTAACAGTAAAAGGACCAGGACCTGGTCGTGAAGCAGCAATCCGTGCCCTTCAAGCAGCAGGTCTTGAGGTGACAGCAATTAAAGACGTAACACCGATTCCACATAATGGATGTCGCCCTCCAAAACACCCGAGAGGGTAATGATCGACCCAAAGGACTAAAACGTATGTTGAAAATAGTTAGGAGGGAAATCAATGTTAGAGATCGATAAGCCAGAAATCAAAACTGAATGGACCGATGAAGAAAATCATTCAGGGAGGTTTGTTCTTGAACCTTTAAAGCGAGGGTATGGAACAACCATCGGAAATTCATTAAGACGTGTTTTACTTTCATCGCTACCAGGAGCAGCAGCAACTTCAGTTATTATTGAAGGTGCGATGCACGAGTTTACTGCGATTGAGGGTGTCGTTGAAGATGTAACACAAATTGTATTAAACCTTAAAAAGTTAGTAGTGAAAAAAGAGTCCTCTATTGAAGTAAAAGAGCTTCATCTTGACGTTTCAAGAACAGGACAAGTGTTTGCTTCTGACTTTGAACCTGATAGTGATATTGAAATCATCAATCCTGATCTACACCTTGCTACGATCGCGCCAGGCGGATCACTAAAAATGACCGTTAAGATTCGCAGTGGGAATGGATACGTTGGCGCTGCTGACAATAAGAAACACATTGAGTCAGTTGGTGAAATTGCGATTGATTCTATTTATACACCAATTGCTAACGCTTCTTATGAAGTGTCGAAAACCCGTGTAGGGCAAGATGCTTCTTACGATAAGTTAGCCATCGATTTAAAAACAGATGGTAGCTTGAAACCAGCAGAAGCATTATCGCTGGCAGCTAAGCTTTTAGTTGAGCACTTCAACGTTTTGGTTGATTTAGATGAGCTTGGTAAAGCTGTATCGTTTATCAATGAGCGTGAAGACGAATCAAATGGACGTGTCCTTGACATGTCAATTGAAGAGTTAGATTTATCAGTTCGTGCTTATAACTGTTTACGTCGACATGGTGTTGATACAGTAGAAGATTTAGCAGCTTTAAAAGAAGAAGATATCATTAAGGTAAAAAACTTAGGGAAGAAATCAATGAAAGAAATCAAGGACAAGCTAAATGATCTTGGACTTGGACTCGGTTATATTGAATAAACACGAGAGGAGGTCACCTGAGTATGGGTTATAGAAAATTAGGACGCTTAAGTCATCAACGTAAGGCAATGCTACGTGACTTAGCAACTGATCTTATTATCAATGAGCGCATTACAACAACGGAAACACGTGCTAAAGAGCTTCGCCGTACCGTTGAAAAACTAATCACTTTAGGGAAGCGCGGTGACTTGCATGCGCGTCGTCAGGCGGCTGCAGTTGTTCGTAATAAAGTGGCAAATGCTGAAACTGGTCAAGATGCACTTCAGAAATTATTTGCTGATGTTGCACCGCGATACGCAGATCGTAATGGTGGGTATACACGCATCATCAAAACAGCTCCACGTCGTGGAGATTCAGCTAAAATGGCAGTTATCGAGTTGGTTTAAAAACCAACTCTTTTTATTTGTTTAAGTTGGGTACAATTATTGAGAAAGCGCCTCGTTTTTGATAATTTCTTCAGGTTTGAGACATTCCAAATTTAGGATCATCCTTTTGAGTCTTAAAATCAAAGGTTTAGAATGATTTAAGACTCTTTTGATCCTAAAATCACCCTTTTGAGTCTTAAAATCGAAAATTGAGTATGATTTAAGACTCTTTTGACCCCAAAATCACCCTTCTGAGTCTTAAAATTGAAGATTTAAGATGATTTAAGACTCCTTTATAGCTGGAGTTTGAAGTTAGAGTCTTATTTTTGACATTTCTTTAGATTGAGACGTTTTGTCTAACCAACTCTTTTTATTTGAAAATATTTTCCAAAAATGGTAAAATAAGATCAGTTATAAAGTGAGGGAGGCAACAATTTTATGGATAAAAAAACAATCAAAGATCTTGAGATATCAGGAAAGAAAGTGTTAGTACGTGTGGATTTTAACGTCCCTCTAGAAAATGGTGTTATTACCAATGACAATAGAATCACAGCAGCATTACCAACCATCAAACATATTTTGGATCAAGGTGGTCGTGCGATTTTATTCTCACATCTAGGTCGAGTGAAAGAAGAGTCAGATAAAGCTGGTAAGTCTCTTGCTCCAGTAGCAAAAGCATTGGGCGAAAAGCTTGGTAAGGAAGTTGTATTCCCAGGTGTAACCCGCGGTGCAGAATTGGAGTCAGCCATTGAAAGTCTCGCCAATGGTGATGTTCTATTAGTAGAAAACACCCGATTCGAAGACGTTGACGGTAAGAAAGAGTCAGGAAACGATGCTGAATTAGGAAAGTATTGGGCAAGCCTCGGAGATGGGATTTTTGTTAACGACGCGTTTGGAACGGCTCATCGTGCTCACGCTTCAAACGTTGGGATTTCTTCAAACGTTGAAAATGCAGTGGCAGGTTTCTTACTTGAGAATGAAATCAAGTTTATTAAAAATGCAGTGGATACACCAGAGCGCCCATTCGTTGCAATTCTTGGTGGATCGAAAGTATCAGATAAAATTGGTGTGATCGAAAACCTTATTGACAAAGCGGATAAAATCATTGTTGGTGGCGGAATGACTTACACCTTCTACAAAGCGCAAGGATTAGAGATTGGTGCTTCTTTATGTGAAGAAGATAAACTAGACTTAGCTCGTGAATTAATGGCTAAGGCTGGGGATAAACTAATCTTGCCGGTTGATTCGAAAGAAGCAAATGCTTTCGCAGGATACACTGTCCTTCAAGATACAGCAGGAGAAGCCGTTACGGAAGGGTTCCTAGGTTTAGACATTGGACCTAAATCGATTGCGAAATTCGAAGCCGAAATTGCGGGTGCTAAAACCGTGGTTTGGAACGGACCAATGGGTGTGTTTGAAAACGATGATTTTCAAGCTGGAACCCTTGGTGTGATGGATGCCATTGCCGCACAAGAAGGTGCGATTTCAATTATTGGTGGTGGTGACTCGGCTGCTGCTGCCATCAATTTAGGACGTGCTGATAAATTCTCGTGGATTTCTACCGGTGGTGGAGCTTCTATGGAGTTGTTAGAAGGAAAAGAATTACCAGGTTTAACGTCATTAACTGACAAATAATATTGCCTAGGAAATAAAGTGTAAAATAAAAAGAAGAGGTGTTGTAACATGTCAAGAAAACCAATTATTGCAGGAAACTGGAAAATGAACAAAAACCGTGGGGAGGCTTTAGCGTTTATGGAAGCCGTTGTAAATGCAGTACCATCTTCAGACAAAGTAGAGAGTGTTGTTTGTGCACCAGCTGTTCATTTAGATGCTTTAGTGGCTGTTCAAGGAGAAAACCTGCGTATTTCAGCACAAAATGTACATTTTGAAGAAAATGGTGCGTTTACTGGTGAGATTGCACCAGGTATGTTAAAAGATCTGGGCGTAACTTACACGTTAATCGGGCACAGTGAGCGACGTGAAATGTTTGCTGAAACCGATGAGACAGTAAATAAAAAGACGCATGCAGCTCATGCCCATGGCATTGTTCCAATCGTATGCATTGGTGAGTCTTTAGAAGAGCGTGAAAATGGAACGACTAATACCATTGTGGATGGTCAAACGGTAAAAGCGTTAGCTGGTTTAACAAAAGAGCAGTTAATGGAAACGGTCATTGCTTACGAGCCAATCTGGGCAATTGGAACTGGAAAAGTGGCAACTGATGAGCAAGCCAATGAAACCATTGGGTATGTACGTTCTGTTATTGCTCGCGAGCACGGACAAGATGTAGCAGACGCCATTCGTATTCAATACGGTGGATCTGTAAAGCCATCTACCATTGCAGGATTAATGGCACAGCCAGAAATTGATGGTGCTTTAGTTGGTGGAGCATCACTTGATATTGAGTCGTTTTTAGGACTACTAGATTTTTAAAATTGATTATACCAAGCCTTGTTCAAATGAAGAGCAAGGCTTTTACCATTGTTAGGGATCTCTATTGATTTTAGCTGAAATTTTGGCTATAATAAACTAACAATAACATTAGAAAGTATGTGAAAGGTTGCGGTTGCTCTTGTTTGATTCATTAATAGATATGCTCCAAAACCTTTCCATTTTAGATGTGTTGCTGTTTTTTTTAGACGCTTACTTTGTGTGGCTAGCTGTCTACTTACTTCTAAATTTGATCAAAGTAAACGCTAGAACGTTACAAATTCTGAAGGGTCTGATCTTTATCTACATCATCAGCTTTTTTAGTGAGCTTCTGAGCTTACCTGCTCTGAATGCCATGGTTGACATGGTTATTTTTCATGGTGTTTTAGCGGTTTTAATTATTTTTCAACCTGAAATTAGAGCAGCTCTTGAACGAATTGGTTTAAATAGTGCGAAAAGAAATGCCCAGACTAAAAAAGATGATCTGGTTGACACCCTCAGCGGTTCTGTAGATTTCTTATCTAAAAGACGAATTGGTGCTTTGGTGGTCATTGAACAAGAAATAAAATTAGATGAATTTTTGTCCTCCTCAACGATTATGGATAGCCAAATATCGATGGAATTACTCAACACTATTTTTGCACCAACCACGCCATTACATGATGGTGCAGTCATCATTCGAGACGAAAAAATTTACTCAGCAGCTACCTATTTACCGTTAACTAACCGAACAGATGTGAGCAAAGAATTTGGAACAAGGCACCGTGCTGCGATTGGTGTTAGTGAGATCACAGATGCTGTTGTGTTAGTTGTTTCTGAGGAGAGTGGAAGCATCTCGATCGCACGAAGTGGCTATATCACAAAGTTTGAAACCATTGAAAAGTTTAAGGTAGCTTTACAATCGCAGTTGAAATAGGTCATAGAATAGGACGGTGAGCCTCGTGAAGAAAACAATTGATTTTTTTAAAAACATGCTAGCGATGATTGTCAATCCGAGGCTTATTTTAGACTTTTTTAGAATTAAGAACTTAGATCGAAGCTACACCCGGATGATGGCGAAAGAGCGAAACATTAGATGGGTTGCTCTTGCGATTGCTCTGGTTGCGGTTATTAGTGTGAGGTATACACCTGCTGATAGTGAGGAATATATGGAGGAAATACAATTTCCTTTAGTAGTGCGCATTGATGAAGAAGCTTATACTCACTTTGGTAGTGAAATTCCTTCTACAGTTACGGTATTCTTATCAGGAGATCGCCTTCAAATTAATGCAGTGCGTAATAGTCTAGAAATTTTTGTAGATCTGAATGGTCTAGAAGAAGGGGATGAGCATACAGTCTTTCTTGAGCATAGCGATGTTTCGGGTCGTGTAACCGTTAGAATTGAACCTCAGTTAATCACTGGCGTACAAGTAGCGCCTTTGATTGAACGTGAGTTTAGTGTAGAGGAAGATGTTACCCTGGCCATCTTGCCTGAAATAGAGTTAGGATCCCGCTATGTGCTAGAGCCCACTATTGAGCAAGAGTATATAACAGTAAGAGGACCAGAGATTCTATTGGATCAGATTGCTGAAATTCGTGCCATTGTAGACGGTAACGACATTGACACTGGAGTAGGGACACAGAGTCACACTGCAAGACTGGTTGCTAATGACATAGGTGGGAATGCAATTAGTGTTGATATTGAACCGGCTGAGCTAGAAGTTTACATTGAGATTCGTGAGCACATCCGAGAACTAAATTTAGAAGTCAACTTAACCAATCGACCTGATAATGTGAGGGTGCAAAGGATAACAGTGAACCCTGATGCCATTGAGATTTGGGGATTAGTTGAATTGCTGATCGATAACTTAACACTGGATGTGAGTTTTAATAGGCTAAATAACCAAGGACAGATAAGGATCCCTCTTGACCTTCCAGATGGTGTTTATTCAGATATAGAAGAGGTTGAAGTTCGAGTTGATTTCACTCGAGTCGAATCTACTGATAACGATTAGAACGATATAACACAAAGGTCGAATCAAGATCCTTTGTGTTTTTTCATGGACAAGAAAAGTTTTTAAGGATATAATATAACAACGTAGAATTTTGAAAAGTAGGCAGATAACATGGAGAATCACGATCATTTAGATTTTAGAAGTGAAAATTTTGGTATTGACCCAAAGAAAAGTAGGAAAAAAAAGCGACGTAAAATTTGGCGATGGATCTTGCTTCTTGTTTTAGGTATTCTCATCTTTTTTGGTGCAGATCTCTTTTTGAGGTTACGCAGTGCCTTTAATCAAGCGCACAATCCCATTGAAACGATTAACCTTCGTGAGCAAGAAATAGAGATGGGTGGCGATCCAATTTCGATTCTGATCTTAGGGATCGATAGCGATGGCCCAAATGACCGTGGCAGATCCGATGTTATGATGCTAGCAACGATCAATCCAAATACCAACTCAACCTATTTGGTAAGTATTGCCCGTGATACAATGGTTTATATCGTTGGACACGGCTCTACCACTCGGATTAACCACGCCTATGCTTATGGTGGTCCTGAGATGTCGGTGAATACCGTTCAAAACTTCTTGAATGTTCCGATTGACTACTACGTAGAAGTTAACATGGATGTCTTTGGACCTTTGATTGATGCAGTTGGTGGAGTTGCGGTATATAACGACACCGTCGCATTTAGTATGAGCGGTCATGACTTTCCTCTAGGACCTGTTGATTTAGATGGCGATGCTGCTCTTGCTTATGTACGAATGCGAATGCAGGATCCGCAAGGAGACTTTGGTCGACAGCAACGTCAACGTGCGGTAATCGGAGCGTTAACGAGAGATCTAGCTAGCTTTGGAACCATTACAAGGTATCAAGAACTTCTCAACATTGCTGGCGATGGCATGCGAACCGATGTGACCCTTGGAAACATGGTTACTATTTCTACTAGGTATGGAGCTGCTTTGCGAAACATGACCGATTTGACTTTATATGGACCTAGCCAGATGGTTAATGGGATGTCATTGGTAGTCGTTTCCGAAGGAGACCGCTTGGAGATGTCTAGTAGGTTGAGGAGACACTTGGAGTTAGAATAAGAGGTAAAGAAACTTGAATCCGTTCAGGTTTCTTTTTATTTGTGGTATACTATTGTAAGTAGGAATGGAGGTTATCTCATGGAGCCATTACAAGATGAAAAAGTTTTTCAAGACCCTATTCATGGATTTATTAAAGTAACGGACACGTTAATCTGGAAGTTAATCCAAACCACTGAATTTCAACGTTTGCGCCGAATTAAGCAACTCGGTGGGACACATATCGTCTATCCTACAGCGGAGCATAGTCGTTTCTCTCATTCCTTAGGCGTTTACTTTATCGTCCGCCAGATGATCACAGCTCTAGAAAAAAGAGGAACAACTTTTGACGGATCAGAACGTTTGCTTATTCTTTGTGCGGCTTTGTTACACGATGTTGGCCATGGTCCTTACTCTCATTCTTTTGAGACTGTGTTAGGTTGTGACCACGAGGATTTTACACGTCGAATCTTACTTGAAGACACACAAATCAACCATTTATTAGAGCAATACGAATCTGGCTTTGCTCAGAAGGTGAGTGATGTTATTGCTAAAACTTACGCGAACAAACTAATCGTTAGTTTAATTTCATCGCAAGTTGATGCTGATCGCTTAGACTACTTACTTCGCGACGCTTACTTTACAGGAACGCCTTATGGTGAAATCGACTTAGAGCGTATTTTAAGAATTATGCGGGTTGAAAATGGACGGATCGTCTTTAAATATTCAGGGATACATGCTTTAGAGGGTTACTTGTTCAGTCGTTATCAAATGTATTGGCAAGTTTATCTACACGACTGTTCTAGGAGTTTTAACTTCCTCATCAAGTCACTCTTATCTCGTGTGAAAGCATTAATTGAGGCAGGTTATGAATTCAAATGTGACATCAGTTCTTTTAAAGAGCTCTTTGCTGCACAGAAGGTAGACATTAAAACTTACTTACGTTTTGATGACGGAGTGATTACGACCTTTGCTGGATTTTTCTTAAGTGAATCCGATGAAATTCTTAAAGACTTGGCTGATCGCTTCTTAAATCGTGGGTTGTTTGATGAACTGGAATACCTACCAAGTAAAGAAGCAGATCAACTCATTAGCCAGCTTACCCATCAGATGAGCGTTGCGTGCATTAATCCAGAGTTCTACTTGTTTGATGACCATTACGAACAGGCCACCTATGACTATTACGGTGTGGCCAGTGAGGAAGCTATTGATCTGATTAAACCAGATGGATCAATTTATGAAATTTCAGAGGCTTCAAACATTATAAGCGGCATCGTTAACGCACCGAAACAAAAGAATACCTTGTTCTTACCACTTAATCGAATGAACAAAGAAACCGTGGAGACATTAGAACAATTGATTGGGAGAAAGATAGATGTTTAAAGAAGTAATTGTAGTAGAGGGACGCGATGATACGAGGCGCCTGAAAGAGATTTTTGATGACATTGAAACCTTCGAAACTGGTGGTTCTGCTCTTGATCAGGAAAAATTAGAACAAATTAAGCAACTACAAGAAAGTCGAGGGGTCATCGTCTTTACAGATCCTGATTATCCAGGACAGCAAATTCGCCAAAAGATTATGGATTATGTTCCAGCGTGTAAGCATGCCTACCTAAATAAGCAGGATGCTAAGCCGACCTCAGGAAAAGGGTTAGGTGTTGAACATGCCTCAGCTGATGTTATACGGATCGCACTGGATTGTGTGATGACGCCCACCAATGAGGTTAATTGTCAGATCACAGAAGCTTTTTTAGTCGATCACGAATTGATAGGACATATTTCTAGCAAGAGAAAACGTGAAGTTTTAGCTGGAGAACTGAAGATTGGCTATGTGAATGGTAAGCAGTTAAAGAAGCGTCTTAACATGTTTGGCATTAGTGAAGAGCAAGTATTGAAAGCATTAGAGGGTTGTGAGGATTGAAAATGGATATATCGAATAAAAGCAGAACAAAAGCAATCATTGAGAAACATAGTTTTAAATTTAAAAAGAAATTTGGTCAAAACTTTTTAACCGATGGCAATATTTTACGAAAAATTGTTGAGACTGCACAATTAAGTGAAAGCGTTGGTGTCATTGAAGTTGGACCGGGAATTGGTGCTTTAACGGAACACTTAGCTCGGGTATCCAGGAAGGTGGTTGCCTATGAAATCGACAAGACGTTAATTCCAATTCTAGAAGAAGTGCTAGAGCCTTATGACAACGTTAAAGTAATCAACGAGGATATTTTAAAAGCGGATGTGGAACAGATGATGGAAACTGAACTATCTGAAGCTAATGAGATTGCAGTCGTTGCAAATCTTCCTTACTACATTACGACCCCAATCCTAATGGGGCTGATTGAAGCACGTCTACCAATCGATCGCTATGTGGTGATGATGCAACTGGAAGTAGCGAGGCGTCTGTCAGCAAGACCTAGTACGAAAGACTATAATGCTTTATCTATCGTTGTACAGTATTACTGCGATGTGGAGATTGCTATTAACGTACCGAGAGATGTATTTATACCAGCCCCAAATGTGGATAGTGCAGTGGTAGTTTTAAAACGCAAAGCAAAGCCGATTGTGAACGTGAGAGACGAAGCCTTTTTTATGGAAGTGATTCACGCTAGCTTTAAACAACGCCGTAAGACCTTACTAAATAATTTAGCTTCCTACTTTGAAGAAATGACGAAAGAAGAAATCATTAATCTATTAACCACCATTGAGGTTGACCCTGGTATTAGGGGTGAGGCTTTAACCATTCAAGATTTTGCAAAAATTGCAGATGTGTTTTATGAAAATTACAGGCGTTAAAAAACGCGATGTGATTTTTTTATTTTTTGTTAACGGGCGCCGTTACAACGCCAATGAAATAAAAATTATTTTTGATAGCAAGTAGTATTTTTTCTAATGAAACTTTCTGAACTTAAGTAAGATACTTACATTTTTGAAACCCCTTGCATTGCGGATGGGACTATGTTAGAATAACACCATAAATACGGAAATTTATTTAGAATTCATCACAGTGGATAGATTCTGAAGAAGGGTTTTTGTATAAAATTAGGAGGCTGTTAACATGGCAAATAAAGTTACAAATGTTGAAGAACTACTTTCTACGCTAGAAAGCATGCGTGCGGCACAGCGTGAATTTGCAACCTTTACTCAAGAACAAGTTGACGAGCTGTTTTATAAAGCAGCGATGGCAATTAATAATTTGAGAATTCCACTTTCTAAAATGGCGGTTGAAGAAACGGGAATGGGTCTTGTAGAAGATAAGATTATTAAAAACCATTATGCTTCAGAAATTGTGTACAATAAGTACCGTAATACAAAAACCTGTGGTGTACTAGAAGAAAATTTATCAGCTGGTACGCAAAAAATAGCTGAGCCATTAGGTGTTATTGGAGCAGTTATTCCAACAACGAACCCAACGTCTACAGCATGTTTTAAAATTTTAATGGCAATCAAAACGCGTAATGCCATTGTCATTTCTGCGCACCCAAAAGCTAAAAACTGTACGAACTATGTAGCAAAAGTAATGCGTGAAGTCATTGAAGAAGCAGGTGCTCCTAAAGGCTTAATTGCATGGGTAGATACGCCGAGCTTAGAGCTTACTAATGCTGTAATGAAAGAAGCAGATGTTATTTTGGCTACTGGTGGACCAGGAATGGTTAAAGCTGCTTACTCTTCAGGAACGCCAGCAATCGGTGTAGGAGCAGGAAACACGCCTGTTATTCTTCACAAATCTGCTGACATTGAAATGGCAGTTAACTCGATTCTATTATCTAAGTCGTTTGACTACGGTGTGATCTGTGCATCGGAGCAAGCCATCATCGTTGATGATTCAATCTACAACGAAGTGAAGAAAGAATTGAAAAAGCGTAAGGCTTTAATCTTAAGTAAAGAGCAAGTTGATAAAATGCGTAAAATTATCATCGTTGACGGTGCATTAAACGGTAAGATCGTTGGTCAACCAGCTTGGAAAATTGCTGAGATGGCTGGATTCAAAATTGAAAAGGACATTCGTGTTCTTGTAGGTGAAGTGACAGACACTTCTTTCGATGAGCCATTTGCTCGTGAAAAATTATCGGTAGTGCTTGCGATGTACAAGTCTAAGACACATGAAAAAGCTGTTGAAATGGCTCGTCACTTAGTTGAGCAAGGTGGACTTGGACACACGTCTGGAATTTATGCAGACGAAGCGCGTGAGAAAGATGCGATCAATGAAATGGCATCTGTTATGAGAACGACGACATTCTTGGTGAACCAACCAACTTCTCATGGAGCGATTGGAGACATTCACAACTTTAACTTAGCGCCATCTCTAACACTAGGTTGTGGATCGTGGGGGAACAACTCAGTTTCTGAGAACGTTGGGGTTAAGCACTTAATCAACATTAAGACAATTGCTATGAGGAGAGAGAATATGCTATGGTTTAACTTACCTCCAAAGATTTACCAAAAGTTCGGCTCTTTAGCACCAGCCCTAACCTTTGCCGTTAAAGGTAAGAACAAGAAGCGTGCTTTCATTGTAACAGACAAGATCTTATTTGATTTAGGTTATACGGCTCAAGTAACGGATAAGCTAGACGAAATGGGAATTGCTTACTCGATCTTTACAGACGTTAAGCCAGATCCAGCATTGTCTGATGTTAGAAAAGGGGCAGAGGCCATGACCTCGTTCCAGCCAGATCTAGTTATCGCACTAGGTGGAGGATCGGCAATGGATGCAGCGAAAGTTATGCGTCTACTTTACGAGTACCCAGATGCAGACTTTGCAGCACTAACCACTCGTTTTATGGACATCATGAAGCGTGTTCACATGTTCCCACAATTAGGAATTAAAGCAGATGTTATCTGTATTCCAACTTCGGCTGGTACCGGTTCAGAAGTAACGCCATTCGCCGTTATTACTGATGATGCAACAGGTAAAAAGTATCCATTAGCAGACTATGAATTAACGCCTGAAGTTGCGATTGTTGATCCAGCGTTAATGTTATCCATGCCACCAGGACTATGTGCAGCTTCTGGAATTGACGTGTTAACGCATGCATTGGAAGCATTGGTATCGGTTGTAGCAACGGACTACACTAGACCACTTGCTTTAGAAGCAGCGAAGTTAGTGTTTGAATACTTACCAGAATCTTACCACGGTGGAGCAGATGCTCACTATGCGAAAGAAAGAATGGCTAACGCATCTTGTATGGCAGCTATGGCCTTCTCAAATGCCTTCCTAGGTATTTGTCACTCAACGGCTCATAAATTAGGAGCTAAGTTTGGACTGCCTCACGGTGTTGCCAACGCCCTATTAATGAACGAAGTTATCCGCTTTAACGCAGTAGATGATCCATTCCGTCAAGGAACCTTCTCTCAGTACGATACGCCTAAAGCAGTTGAGCGTTATGCATTAGCAGCTGACTACATTGGTGGTATTGCTGGTAAAACAGATGCTGAGAAAGTAGAAGGACTACTGGCTAAGATCAATGAGCTAAAATCAGAGCTTAAAATTCCAGCGTCAATCCAGGAAGCTGGTGTTAACGAGAAAGAGTTCTTAGCTGCAGTTGATGAGCTAGCTGAGGAGGCATTTGACGATCAGTGTACAGGTGCTAACCCACGTTACCCATTAATCTCTGACTTAAAGCAGATTTACCTAAATGCTTACTACGGAGAAAGTAAACGAGTTGATGTTTAAGGAGACAATTAGAAAAGGTGCTTGCCATTGCGGTAGCACCTTTTTTCTAGGTTGTAATACATCGAGCGTCGATAAAAGTAAAGTGAAACCCAAAATTTCAGTATAACTTTACTTTTGGGTGTTTAAATCAGAGAAAAATAGTAAAGTAAATGCTCAAAATCCGAGATCACTTTACTTTTATGCGTCCAGCAATAGGAAAAAGCCAAGTATATAAAATCACTTCCACTTGTCTTTTAGGTGTTAGAGAGTGAAGAAAAAGGACAAATCCTAAATGATTGTTCTTTAGTGTCTTTTGGGGAATGACTCGAATATTCCAACGTCGAAATTAAGTCAAAATTCTGGTCAAATGAACCGTGTAGTGTGGGTAGATGGCTTTCATTTGCTGATAAATAGCTGTGGCTTTTTTTTCGGTATAAACAAGGGCAAATACCGTTGCACCACTCCCGCTCATTAGGACACCATTTGCTCCTAAGGAGGATAATTTATCTTTGATCTTTCCAATTCGGGACACTTTAGCCATGGTGATTGGCTCTAAATTATTAGCTAAATTTTTGCAAACTTGGTTGAAGTCTTGATTCTCAAGGGCTTTTAACATAGCGTCTACATCGATCTTCTCGGCTTCTTCTAGCTTGAACAAGCCATAAATCTCTTGGGTTGAAACTGAGATACGAGGGTTAACAATGATGACCCAACAAGGAGGAGGAGATGGGATAGGGGTGATGATTTCACCGCGCCCAGTAGCAAGAGCTGTTTTGCCAATGATACAAAACGGAATGTCGGACCCAATAGAGGCACCAATCACACAAAGTTCAGGGATCCCACAGTTGACGTTAAATAATTCATTCATACCTTTTAAAACGGCAGCAGCGTTTGAGCTTCCCCCTGCTAAACCACCAGCAATAGGAATGTTTTTTTCGATGTGGATGTGGATGTCAGCTGTTAGATTGAAACGCTCCATAAAGGTTATTGCTGCTTGATAGGCAATGTTATCTTCATTGGTAGGTACCATAGCACAATCAGAAGTAACAGTGATGTTTCTTGCATGTGAATCTGTTTTAGTGATGGTAACATAGTCAGCAAGGTCTAGGGTAGTCATCACCATTTTTACTTTATGGAATTTTTCTTGTTTACCAATGACACTGAGGGATAAATTAATTTTTGCAGGGGCTTTGATTCTTAACATAAGTGAGTAACTCCTTTTAAGAAGAAATGGTTATAGTCATGCCTGTCATGCTCAATTTCGCCTATCGGCTAATTTCGCTATGAGTGGCATTGAGTTCAACTAATCAAGCAAAAGCTTGAAGTTCCTCTCTTATACTACCATAAATTGCAATAAAAAAACAAAGAAAGTTATCTTTGTTTTTTTACGATCTGAAGTCTATTTCTACAGCACCTGTTAAGACATCTGTATAGTTGTAAGATACGCGATCTACCGATTCTTGGTCTTCAGCAATCTCTACTACGAAGACAGAAGGGTAGGTTTGTGATAAAGTCCCAACCTTCTCGATGATTCGATTTCGACTCTCATACGCCACTAGTTTAACAGATTTACCAATATTTTCCGTCAATTCGGTGCGAATATCTAAAATACTTTTTGCCAAGCTGCCACGCCCTCTCTTGAAGCACAAAAAATATTATATCCTATTTTCATGTTTTTTTCAAGGAAAAGGATTGATTTTTTGTACAGTAAATGATATAATTCAAAATTTTACAATTTTTTCACTTTTTAGGGGGTTAACTTTTTAACCCGTATCTCAAGGTACCTTTTGTTTGTAATCCCCCAATCCCTTCGATTTTAGTCACTGTCTTTTCAAGGGCTTCTTTTAGATCGAATTCATCCTCGTAAGGGGTTAGCGCAATGCTAGCTGCTACAATGGCAGGATCCAAGGCATGAATGTTGATCCGGTTTGGACTGGAGGCAAAATTGGCGCCAGAACCGATTAAGGCCTCAAAGTGCGATTGGCAAGCACCAGCAACGATGATTAGGTAGTCTAAAGAAGGCTCTAGTTTGCGTAGTTCGTTGACGGTATTAACAAAAAACTTAGAGCTTCGATAACCGTCTAATGTATGAGCAAGTTCTTGTTTTTCAATGGCATCGTGTCCTGTAATAACCACAATATTAGGCCGTAGTTGTTTTACTAGCTCTGGCACCCGTTCTGGCATTAAGGGTTCTTTAACAAAAATCGTTGTGGCGTAAATGTCAGCATATTTGTAAAGTTTAGCACTTCGTTCCAGGTAGTCGTCATCGCCATCCACATGAAGAATACGACCGCTAATGAAGAAGTCACCTTCTTTTTCTAAATTGCGGATATCGTTTGACATAGGAGGAAGCGCCTTTTTAACGTGTTGCTCTTCCTCTTTTTCTGCTTGACGAAAGTCATCCTTTGAGACAAGCTCTAAGTCGTCTAAAGGAGCAGTTGCTTTGAAGCGGAAGAAGATAGCTTTTAAAATGACTCCGTTCTCTTCAATGGTTTCAATTTTAAACATGGTATCTAGATCGTAGGACTTACGGGCGACAATGTCTCCTACTTTAAATGTAATGGTCATAAAAAAATCCCCTTTTAGGTGTTTACTATTAGCTTATGACTAACACCTACGTAGGGAATGGGTCTTTGTTTATTTTTTTGAACTTTTAGGTGGAACCAAATCTACCCGTGGTTTAACAAATGGATTGCAAATGAGGATCCGTTTAATGGCCAGCAGAGCTCCAAAAAACCAGCCGTGGACTTCCAACGCTTCAATGGCATAGTTAGAGCAAGTGGGGAAGTGACGGCAGGCGGGAACTGTTCGGGAAGAAATATGGTTTTGGTAAAAGCGAATGAGTTTTATTAGCATATGTTTCAAGGGACATCACCAAAGTAAAAGATCTTTTCTTTAGTGTAACATATTCTCAGAGATTTAACACCTTTTCTGTTTACTTTGTCCTGAAAGTGTGATAAAGTGTTTACATAATTGTCCTAGAACAGTGATGGTGGTGATAAATATGGAGGAAGTTGCTTGCCCGGAATGTACCGGTACTAACGTAGCTAAAAATGGGAAGAGTACGAGAGGTGAACAACGCTATCTTTGCAAAGACGATGTATGTCACGGAAAGTCATTTAAGCTAGAATACATTTACAATGGATGGAAGCCGGGCATCGACGAACAAATTTTAAACGTTCGAGCTGAGGATTCAACCATTCGTGATATTGCACAGGAGCTTGGTTTATCAAAACAGAAAGTTCAAGAAACATTACGCGAATTGCAACATCGATTGGGTTGTTTATGTAAAATATGTAAAAATTACCAACTGTGATCACCACAGTAAGGCAGTCAAGAAGAGGAGAGAAATCTATGAAAAAAGCATTATTAACCTTAACTACTCTAGCTGTATCGATCTTTGTCTTAATGGCTTGTAACAACGACGAAGAAACGAGAACAACAGAGCCGATAACAGAAGCTACTGAAGCAGCAGAACCAACCATTGATGCCCGCGCTATTTTTGAATTGGACCGTATCTATGCAGATGGTGAAAAAGTAATGATTTCAGAAACGAATTTTGAGGGATCACGACTTACTTTTATCGGTGAGGAGCAAGGTGGTACGGTGATTATTCGTGTAGGAGAGACAGACATCATTGCTTACATTAACCCGTCTACTGACCATCCAAGTCATGCAGAAGGATACTGGCATCATCATTTATACCTTGCTTCTACTGAAGCAGGAAGCCCACGGATTAACTTTATGGAATTGTTACCAGAGCTTGGTATTGATGACAACGAGGAAGCAGGGGACGATAACACACAAAGTGTTTACCAGCGTGGAAACCTACACTATGTGGTTGAAACAGGTGAGTACCGCTTAAGGTTGACCATTGACGGAATCATGCATGAATTAATGTTTGTCGAGCAGTAAGAATCCATACCTGTTTAAAGGAGTCGAATCACGATGCCAGATCTGTTAAATATCATCACTCTTGCTACTGTTGCAGGCTTGCTAAGCTCTGTGTTAGGTGGTGCCATTACCATTGTTTTTGGTAGACCAAATAAGAAGTTCATTGGCATTAGCTTCACCTTTGTTGCCTCTGTTTTACTGACCCTTGTCTTTGTTGACTTCCTTGAACATGCTATCGGTCACGGTCATTACCATACGGGAATTGATGCAGCTGGTAATTTTTATCAATATTGGTATCAGCATTCTGGTTCAGGGGTCTGGTTGACCATGCTGGGCATTGTCATTGGTGTGGGGCTCGTTTTCATTTTAAGCTTCTTTGATCATTATGGTCATGAACACATTCACGGTGTCTTACCCCATACAGAGGATTGCTCCCATGAGGAGGAAGCAGAGTTTAGCTATAGGGAAAAACGTCGTATGATTACCACGGCGATTCCAGTTGCCTTTGCCATTATTCTTCACGACCTACCAAAAGGATTGGCCATTGGGAGCGCAGGGTCCTTAGGCGCTGCGGTTTTGATTGGGATTTCCTGTGTACCAGAGGGGATGACCATTGCCATCCCCTTGAAAGCAGGTGGGGTGAAGTGGTGGAAGATTCTTGGTATTTGTGGGATGGCGGGACTAGCAACGGTTCTTGGTGCGGTGATTGGTCATTTAGTGGGTGGCATTAACGTTTACTTGTCAGGGATGATGTTTGCCATTGCGGCAGGTTGCATCTTAGCGGTGGTCTTCTGGGAGATTTTGCCTATGGCTACGGAATATGCAGGTCGTACGAGATGGAAGTTACTGGCCATGTTAACAGGTGTCTTCGTGGTGCTTGCTTTCTATCACTTCTTCCATGACCTGATGCATTAAGGATGGTTAAAAATAGGGAATCCACCTATTAGAAGTGTTGTCAGCACACACGATAGGTGGATTTTATTGTGGAAAGGTGATAGAATTAGCAAAGTTGATCAAAGCGAGGGATCCGGTATGAACAAGCAAAAAGTTAACTACCATCAAAAAATGGAAAAAGAGATTGAGCAGATTCAGAAATCAGACCAGAAACCAAAGTTGCTCCTTCAGTCATGTTGTGGCCCTTGTTCACCGTATGTGTTAACTGAGTTGTCAAAAACCTTCCACGTAACGGTCTACTTTTTCAATCCTAACATTCACCCTGAACCAGAGTATGAAAAGCGTCTATCCGAGCAAACCCACTTGATGAAAGAAATTGGTTTAGGAATTGACGTTATCCACGACCCTTATGACCCAACTCCTTTTTATAAGACGGTCAAAGGGAAAGAAGGTTTAGGTGAGGGATCTGCCCGTTGCTTAGCCTGCTTTGAACTTCGTATGAGGCAGACAGCAATCAAAGCAAAAAGCGACGGCTATCACTACTTCACCACCACCTTAACCGTTAGTCCACGAAAACCGTCCCAAGCATTGAACGAAATCGGTTTAAGGATGCAAGATGAAGTGGGAGTAAAATTTCTACCCTCGGACTTTAAGAAAAATAACGGCTATGCAAAATCTGTCGCTTTGGTAAAAGAACATAATATTTATCGTCAAACCTACTGCGGTTGCAGTTTTTCTCTCGACGAATCAAAGAATAGGAGGACATCAATGATGAATGTAAACGAAACATACGAAAATTGGCTAACCCAACCCAACCTAGATCAGCAGTTAAAAAACCAACTTCAAAACATGACTGACAGTGAAAAAGAGGATGCTTTTTATAAAGACTTAGAATTTGGAACAGCCGGTATGCGAGGGATCATCGGTCCAGGGACTAACCGTCTTAATATCTATACCGTTCGCAAAGCTAACGTTGGCTTTGCCAATTACCTTTTAAATCACGTAGCAAATGCGAAAGAGCGCGGTGTGGTCATTGCTTACGATAACCGCCACTTTTCACCTGAATTTGCCTTGGAATCAGCGAAAGTATTGGCGACTCATGGGATTAAAACTTACGTGTTTGAAGGCTTACGCCCAACGCCAGAACTATCCTTTGCCGTTCGCCACTTGAATACGGCTGGTGGAATCGTCATTACTGCTTCTCACAACCCACCTGAGTATAACGGCTACAAAATATACGACGAAAGTGGCTGTCAAACCTTACCTGAAGAGGGAGCTAAAGTGATCGAATACGTTAACCAGGTTGATGATGTCTTTGCCATAAGGGTAAAAGACGAAGCGACGCTACGAGACGAAGGCTTATTGGTGAGGATTGGTAGCCAGATTGACGATGCCTATTTAGAGGAGGTCCAAACGCTAGCGCTTAATCCTGACCTAAACAAAAGCAATCTGAACGTGGTTTTCTCCCCACTACATGGAACAGCAACAACTCCAGTGATGAACCTTCTTGCTACTTGTGGCTATACAAGCGTTTATTTGGTAGAAGAACAAGCCACACCTGATCCAAACTTTAGCAAAGTAAAATCACCCAATCCAGAAGAGGCTGCTGCTTACGCAATGGCTATCGATCTAGGTCATCAGATCGGGGCTGATATTTTGCTTACTACTGATCCCGATGCTGACCGCATGGGACTTGGTGTACGCGACGCGAACGGTGACTATCAGCTACTAACTGGGAATCAGACAGGAGCATTGTTGCTTCACTACATCTTGGAACAGCGTCAAAAGCAGGGGATCCTTCCACCTAAAAGTCGCATCTTTGATACCATTGTCACCTCAAAACTAGGTTCATCGATTGCCAACAAATACGGAATAACGACGACCTCCACGTTGACGGGCTTTAAATTTATCGGCGAGCAGATCCGCTTAATGGAAAAGACCGATGAACAATTCCTCTTTGGGTATGAAGAATCCTATGGTTACCTAATCGGTGACTTTGTTCGCGACAAAGATGCTATCCAGGCTATTCTCCTTTGTGCTGAGGCAGCTGCCTACTACAAAGGGCAAGGCAAAACATTAATCGACGTTCTAGAAGAGCTGTATCAAGAGCATGGCTACTATCAAGAAGCTCTTGCCAACATTGCTCTTGCTGGCAAAGAAGGAAGCGAAAAAATCCAGGCTCTTCTTACCGGATTTAGAGAACATCCACCGATTCAAGTAGCAGGACTTAACGTCGTTACCGTTTCTGATTACGAGAAAGGTCAAGAAACAAATCTAAAAGACGGTCAGACAACCACCCTAACCTTGCCGAAGTCCAATGTCCTCAAATACCAGCTAGAAGATGGCTCCTGGTTTGTACTGCGCCCATCAGGTACCGAGCCAAAAGCTAAAATCTACATTAGTGTGGTGACAAAGAGTAAAGAAAAGACAGCATCTCGTGTCAACCAAATTAAAAAAGAACTCCTTGCACGTGTGGAGGAGATTATAGGAAGATAATTGTCAACCTCTATGGTTGATTTTTTTTCATATTAAGGGACTTGACTTAATATAATGTGACCAAGGAGTGGTTGCAGATGAGTATGTTTAAAACAGTTGCAAAAGTCATGGTGACAAGTGGAATCAAAGGTCAGAAATCAGTCAAGCGATTATCGAAAATAGCAAAGTTACAGTTAAACTTAAAATTGGAACGAGACAAACAAAATTTACTCTATCAAGAAATTGGCCAACACGTTCATGTGGATCAGGTGACCGATGTGATGCATTCGGTGAGAATTCGAAGCTTGCGTGAGAAAATCACCCTACAAGAAAATAAAATCAAACGCTTGGTAACACAAATCAATCGTCTTAAAAAAGTGAACGTCTGTCTCTTTTGTGGAAACACCTTACTTGAGGAACAAAAATATTGTCCAAAATGTTCACGCCCACGAAAGTTGGATTAGGCGATGGCAAATTGGACAAAGTTAATGAAAGATCAAAGCACAGATTACCGACATAATCTGAAATACTTGAAACGATATCAAGAAGAAAAAGACCCACAAGACCTAGAGTGGCTTGTCTTGAATAATGCCAACCTTGTTCATAAAATCGTTGGTAGTTATCGCGTGTTTTACAGCCATAAACTAGATTACGATGACCTGTTCTCTGTGGGATTAGAAGGTCTCCTACGGGCCATCGAAAAATTTGACTTTAGTTTTGAAACAAGCTTTGCGACTTACGCTACCTATTGGATTAAGCAAAGTGTGGCACGCCTCATCTCAGACGAAGGATTCACGATTAAAATCCCCACCCATATTTTTGAATCGTTGCAACAAATGATTAGGCAAGAACGGATCCATAATGAGCAAATACCGAAAGAGAAAATGTGTCAACTACTGAACATTAACGGTGATAAGTACGACCTCGTTCAACAAGTCCGAAACCACATGCTAAACTGGACCTCTTTGAACCGCCCTTTGTCCCACGTAGATGAAACAGAGATTGGTGATTTGATTGATTACCAAAAAGGAGCCGTCAATTTGTCGACTGAGGCCTACGTAGATAGCGAGGCAGTTGTCGAAGGACAGGAATTGCAACGGACAATTTCTAAAGGGTTAAGCTATTTAGACCCTAGAGAAAAAATGATTATCATTAATCGTTTTGGCTTGTTTGGTTTACCCCCACTAACGTTAGCTGAAATCGGGAGAATAGAAGGCGTAAGCAGAGAACGGATTAGGCAATTAGAAGGAAGAGCGATAAGAAAGTTAAAAAACATTATGCGTGGGTATGAGGAGTATATGTAGGAGAGCCGTCTTTGTGAGGCTCTTTTTCAATTAACCTCACGATGTGTGGCAAATTTTATTTGTAAAAAATAAAAAATCTGATATAATGTCAAAAATGCAAAAATAGTGAATAGGATGTGATGGTAATGAACGTTTTCAAACGAGCACTGACTAGTATTATCCGAACGCCGATCAAATCGATCGTCTTATTTCTTGCGATTTTCATTCTTGGCACAGCTGTTTCAGGTGCTATTTCAGTTGGAAATGCTATTCATACAACGGACTCAAGCTTAAGACGGAATATGCGTCCAGTCGTAACCATTTCTTTTGATTGGGAGGCTTATGTCCAACATGAGAGAGAAACAGGTGAGTGGGCATCTTTTGAACCTTTATCACCGGAGATCATTTACGAAATTTAACTACCCGCTGTGGGGACAATTGGAAAATTCTGAGTTAGATCTTTGGACACCGATCAATCGAGGAGGAGTTGATCCTTTACTCGGAAGTGTAAGCTCAGACCTTGGACAATTATTTGATGTTCGCGGAACTTCTCAGCCAGAATTTGTTGAGCTGCAACAGGGGTTTGTAGAAATAGTAGATGGTCAGACATTTTCAGATGATGAGCTAGCTAATGGATCTTCGGTTGTCGTTCTTTCTCGCCTGCTTGCAGAACAGAATGATTTAAATGTGGGAGACGTTGTTCCTTTCGAAAATATTGTCTTTGACATAGATAGCGAACCAATTGAGCGATGGGCTTATGAAGTTCATGAACTGGAAATCATTGGCTTATTTGACCTGATCGGTATCAATGAAGTTGACTTTGATGAGATGGCCTTTGATTCAAGTATATTCCGCTGGGATTTTTCAGAAGCTCGAGCGGTTAATCTTCTCAATCAAATCTATCTGCCAAATGCTACGATACGAGAGATGGATCAATTCTCTATTTACCATCAAGCACGATTGACAGAGTCCCAAGGATGGGAGTTCGACTGGGACCAAGCAGAGGAAGGGATACCTCCAGTCAACCCTATTTTTGTTCTAAACGATCCATTAGACTTAGAAAGTTTTAGATCGGAAGTTCAACCTTTATTACCTGGGTTTTATTTATTAGAGGATGCTTCCAATCGATTTGGTCCACTCTCTAGTACGATGACGATGATGCGTAGCATGGCAGATGGTATTCTTTGGACCTCAGCGATTGCAGCTTTGCTAGTTTTAGGGTTGTTAATCACCTTGTTTTTACACGATCGTCGCCACGAAGTAGGTATTTATTTAGCTCTTGGCGAGCGAAAAAAGCGAGTGGTTGGGCAAGTTCTAACAGAAGTTGCGATGATTAGCATCGCCGCCATAACGATTGCTTTATTTGTGGGAACCATGTTAGCAGGTCATCTATCAAACGAATTGTTACAAGGTGAAGTCGCTTCAATCACCGCACCAAGTAGAGGCTTTTTAGGTGATCTTGAGACGAGCACCTTGGAGTGGATGGGACACGCACCACCGATGAGTGGGGAAGAGATGCTAGCATTTTATGACGCAACCCTTTCAGGAGCCACCATTGGTATCTTTTATCTAGTTAGTTTAGTTACTGTGACTTTATCAACGGTTATTCCAATTATTTATTTAACGAAGTTGAGTCCAAAAAAAGTTTTGATGTAGGGGGGAAGCTATCTATAATTGAAATTCTCGTTTTGTGGGTGACCATGAAGCGGGAATTTTTCTGTGGAAAAGTGCTGAAAATTGACTAAAAAGTGTCAAAATTCTAATGAGAACGTACAATTTTCCTAAAAACGCGCACAAATCAAAAAGTCTGTTATAGTTAAATTAGATAAAAGAAGAGGAGGGAAGTGGTGAATATTATTGTAAAAAAACCATATTCAGAGGTATTGGCTGAAAATCTAACTCAATGGGTGATGGGAGGGGTTGCTTCAGAAGAAATAGAATATTTAAAAGCAAAGTTGGGAATTGAGTCGATACTGATTAATCTCAGTAAGACAGTGATCGTATACGCAGTTGCTATTCTACTTCGCACGCTGATTCCCACTTTAATTATGCACTTCTCATACGTTGTCATCAGGAAATTCTCCCAAGGGCTACATGCGAAATCTAGCATGGTGTGTACATTAGTTAGTATTGTGATGTTTGTGATGGTACCCTATACGATACAAGGTATAATAATCGGTAGAGGACAAGTGTTCTTAATTGGCGTGGTAGTTACTTGCTTGTTTTACCTCTATGCACCTGCTGACACAGAGAAAAGCCCGATCATTAACTCTAGGATTAGAAAAGAGTTAAGGTGGAAGTCTGTGATGGCAAGTATTAGCATATTTGGTCTAGTGTTACTGGTTGATCCGGCAGTAAGAGGTTTGATTTTAACCGGCATCACGATGCAAGTTATCATGATATTACCAATAACTTATAAATTATTAGGAAGGAGTTATAACAACTATGAAGAATATGAAAAAGCAAATTAATGAGAAGGTAAAAGTCCAGATGAAGAAGGTTGCTTTGAACACAGCTGATCAGGTTTTGGATGGAAGATGGTGTCGTTTAGGACTTTATGAAACAAAAATTCCCAAGAAGCTGCTTATTCCGATTAAAAAAGATTGTTAACGTTTTCTAAATCTGGTATAATAAGCAAAATTATCCTGAGGAGGGATTATTTTGCTATTTTTGAGCTTGTTTTCGGAATTGTTAATTATTATTTTTGGAACATATATCCTAACTGGTCAAGATTTAACTAAAAAGCAGCTTTTAGCAATGATCGGTATAGGTGGCATCAGCATTTATATTTTATTTTCATTGGTAGATCAATTAGTGTTTCCTTTGCTTGCTTTATGTTGTTCTCTTTATCTATATCGAGTGAGGAGCTCTAGATGGGAAGCCTTGCTTCCTGTTACTGCGTTAATCATAGCTGTAATCAGTGACCTTTTGACATTTATAATTTTGTTGTGGTTGTACGATGTCTCGATACTCACACTTAATAGTGAAACTCCTTTTTACAGCGTGATATATACTTTTGGAACGTTCATATTTACAAGCTTGATTTGTTTGATTTTAGCTAAACTACTCCAAAAGCGTCAGGTCAGTCGATCAATTAGTATTGAGCACCTATGGTTATTTGCTCTTGCCTTACTTTCCATCCTTGGTTCGCTCTTTTTCAATATTAGAGTCTTACATACTATCGAAGTAGAGCTAGGAATGACGACAGATTTGTTGCTAGTTATTTTACTTTATCTACTAACTTTGTTAGTAGTTGCACACATTGCTATTCGAATCACGAAAGAGAAAAACCAAATGGTAAGTGAACGAGAGCAAGCGAAGCAATTAAATGAATATACCGAAAAATTAGAGGAACAGTATCAGGCAATTCGAAAGAATCGCCACGACTATATGAATATTTTGATGAGCATGACAAACTTCGTTGAGGATAATGATACACAAGGACTACAAGAATATATTGAAACTAAAGTACTACCTGCTGAAAAACAAGTGAAAATTTATGAAGAACAATTGGACCACTTAATAAATTTAAAAATTTCACCAGTCAAAGGCTTGGTTTCTAGCAAGCTAATCCTTGCTCAAGTTAAAGACGCTCAGGTAACAGTGGAAATTCCAGAACCTGTTTATGAGTGGAACATTGACGATTTTGACATGGTTAGAATATTAGGTGTTCTTTTAGATAATGCATACGAAGAAAGTGAGTATTGTGTAAATCCAGAAATAAATATTGCCATTTTCCCACAAGGACTTGACTGGCAAGTGATCGTTGCCAATAATTGTCGACTTGGAACTGAACATCCTATTAAATTGAAAAAAGAAGGCTTTTCTACTAAAGGTGATGATCGAGGGCTAGGGCTATCGATTTTAGATGAGATTGTATCAAAAAATAATCAACTATCTTTAGAAACAACAGTCTGCCAGGGAAAATTCACCCAAAAACTTACGATTCTTAATAAATAGGAGGTGGGTAGGTTATGATCAAGGTGTTTGTTTGTGAAGACCGAGAAGAGCAACGTCAGCAATTAGAAAAACTAATAAAGGGCTATATTTCTATGGAAGACCTCGACATGTCAGTAGTTTTAGCAACTGCCGATCCCTATGAAGTATTGAGTTATGTTGAGAAAAATAAAGTAACCGATAGTTTGTATTTTCTAGATATTGACTTGCAGACTAATATAACAGGGATTCAGCTAGGAGCCAAGATTAGAGAACATGATAAAAGAGGTATGATTGCTTTTGTTACAGCAGAAAAAAGCGCTCATAGGTTAATAATGGATCACTACGTTGAAGCGATTGGCTGTGTGGAAAAAACTGATGCGATGGAACAAGGAATTAGGGAGTGTATTGTTAAAGCCCAAGAAAGGTTACTTTTAAATGAGGAAAAAAGATTTCAGTTCAAGGTCGGCAGGGATGTGAGAAGCAAGCCTTATAATGAGATTCTATATTTTGAGAAATCGCCTGACAATAAGAATAAAATCAGAATAATAACAACGACGGGAGATGCTGATTTCTTAGGTGCATTAAAAGATATTGCAAAGGAACATAAGTCGTTTTATCAAGCTGATGGGTCTTATGTGTTTAACATGGACAATATGACAGGATTTGAGAGGAATTCAGGCAAGGTAACTTTGATAAACGATGTGATTTGTTACATTGCTGTAAAAAAGAGAAAAGATTTTGAGCGAATGATGATCTATAGACGATAGAATTATTTTAAAAACCTCCATTTTGACACGAGCTTGATGTCAAATGTGCTAATTTTCTAGTGGAGACAGCCAATTTTCCTAAAAATGTTAGAAAAGTGTCCGGATGATGTATAATACTAATATGATAAATTTATCTAAGATTTAAGCACCAGCTTTTTAGTTATGGACGCATAACTGTAAGTGGTGCATAAAATTCTAGGAGGTTTAGTAGTATGAGTAAAGGTATTAAGAAGTTTGCGATGGGAATGTTAGCTGCGTTGATGTTATTTGGTGGAGGATTTGCTTATACGGTAAATGCTAATCAGCCACAGGCGCGTTGTATGGGTATAACCGGTCCACCAATGTTTCGTGTTACTGCAACTAATGCAACGATGCGAATAGATCCACCTGGTGGGAATTTGCATAGTGTTATTGTTTATCGGCCTGCACAAGGTAGGCATGTAACACAGATGACTGGAAATAGTAGTTCAGGAGGGTGGACACGTGTGACTACAGGATCGCCTGGAGCAAACGGTTGGATTTCAAATAATCAAATAGTTGGAGTATGTTAGATCTTTAGTTAAAACATAAAGTTGCTAATCATGGCACTTTATGTTTTTAACTTTTATATCTTAACACACAACTTTCTAGTAAAAATTACATTTACACATCGTTTCTACTACGGTAGAAGTAAAGATAAAATGTCTCATTTAAGAAAGGAGCTAATATATGACTTTTTCAACCCGTGCTATTTTAAATATAAAAAGAAAGCCTGGAAAAGTAGCTGTGCTTTTTGGACTTATTTTCTTGCTAGGTGTACTTTCATCAGGCGTTATTCTTGTTCGTCAAGGGATTGAGCAGACTGAAGCGAATTTAAGAGAGCGACTTCCATCGGTTACAACACTTCAGTGGGAGCTTCATGAAGAGGGGTACATGGATGGAGATAGACATGTGATGGAATTTCCAACGCTTGAGATGATTGAGAGTGTTGGCTCGCTTCCTTATGTGAGAGATTATGATTTTAGGAGTGGGCTTGGCCTCTTTTCTCAGGAATTAAACGTGGTTCAACTATCTACGATACAAAATTTAGTCCCAGAGGAAATATTGCAGAGAAATCCTGAGGTTACTAATGAATTAGAATCTGCAATCTTGAGTTTTCGTGAGCTGGGAGCTTATGTTGAGCTTTTCTCAGTTACAGGAATTAATAATCCTGAGCCAATCCATGTACAAGCAGAACTTATTTATCTTGAATCAGGACGTTTTATGACAGAAATAGAGCTTAATGATGGAGCTCCTGTTGCCGTTGTCTCCAGCCTTTTCGCAGAAGTAAATCATTTAGAGCTAGGATCGACGTTTACTTTAGAACACACGATCCATGATCAAGCAACGATCATCAATGAGGGAGTTAATGCACTTTTTTTATATTGGCATTTAGATGATTTTATTTTCGCTCAACAATCCATTGAATTTGAAGTGATTGGTATTTTTGATGTTAATAAAACAAATCTTCACATTGATAGTGAAACATTCGAAGCTATGGCTTTTGATGTTACAGATTTATATAATCAAATTTATGTTCCGCATCTTCTTTTAGAGGAGATGGAGCGTTCCTTTTTCACTTATCGTCAGATGGATATGCAAGCAATGGCTAGCCTTGACGGTATCCTGTTTGACACGGGTGTCACCGAAGAAGCTCCTCTGGGACTTCGTGCCACTTTCATATTAAATAATCCTCGTGATTTCGATGCGTTTGCAGAGGCTGCTTCGTATGTACTACCTGATACTTGGTATGTGGTTGATACTTCTGGTTCTTTTTCTCCAATCAGAAGTGCCATGGATAATCTACTATGGATTTCTCAACTTATCTTTTGGGGTGGAATTATAGCTACGTTAATGCTTTTAGGTTTGACAATCACCTTTTTTTTTAATGACAGAAAATATGAGATAGGCATTTATCGTACACTAGGTGAGACAAAAGTAAAAATCGCCTACCAACTTTTAATTGAAGTATTCAGCATTTCAATAACAGCAATTGCGGCCGCTCTCCTAGCAGGTAATGCTTTGTCAGCCCCTATTTCGAGGCAGATGTTAGAGCAAGATTTGATTCGCCAAGAAGAAGAGGGCGCTTTTATTGGGTTTTCAGAGGGTATCAATTCTGAGTTAATCTTATTCGATCCTGGGCCGATGTCGATTGAAGAAATGATGGATGCCTATGATTTATCGATGAATGTTAATAGTATAGCTCTTTTCTTTGGTATTCAAATTGTGGTCATTTCACTTTCAACGGTAATCCCTATTACGTATGTATTGAAGATGGAACCGAAAGACATTTTGATGAAAGGATCTGTTGGTTAGGAGAAATAACCAGAATATTTGGGTTCGAACTGCACATTTTGCTCTTGTTCACACATGCTAGAATGAACTGGATAAAAGCTCTTGCTAACATGGCAAGAGTTTTAACCTATAATCATGAGCTCTGGAGATGATAACTATGAATTTTTTAAAACGAGTGTTAACAAGCATTATTCGAATCCCAGTAAAATCCTTCATTCTATTTCTTCTTATTTTTGTATTAGGGTCGGCTCTTTCTGGTGCACTTTCTGTTAGAAATGCTATCCATGTGACTGATTTAAGTCTGAGGCAGAATATGCGACCAGTTATCGCACTGGCAGAAATTTGGGATTATTTGGATGATGAAGCACGTGATGAAGCATATAATAACTTTCCACGATCTAATCTTTTTGATGACCTTTATGCTATAGGGGAACTTCCCTACGTTGATTATTTTGATTCCAGAGTGTTAAGCCATTTGGGTGGTATCGTCCTCACCAGCCTGTTCTCTTTTGGTATTACAACTGTGCTTATTTCAACATTGATTCCAATCACCTACCTAATGCGTTTAAATCCAAAAGGCATTTTAGTGAAAGGCTCAATCGGTTAAAAAAACCATTGTCAAAATGGTTTTCCATCACATTTTAAAACTTTCCTGCTCTACTTTACGAATATCTATATAAGGGGTTATTAAGAAAAATTTAAGGAAGTTTACCAGACAATGTTAAGAACCTTGTGATAATCTTGCTTAGTTAACTAAAACTCAGCTACATTTCAGGTTTAGCCTTTATAATAAAAGGTTGAATTTTCACTTTTATGGGAATGAAATGTGATTTTATGACGATTACTAGATAGGTAGTCACTAAATTGTCACATTCATCCTGTATGCTATAATTGTAAAAAAGTTGTAAAGATTATCATAAACCCCTTTCATTTGTCAGTTTTTATGATAAAATGTCAATAACCAATCTAATAGGTCAGGATGTGATGGAAAATGAATTTTTTCAAACGAGCAATAACCAGTATTCAAAGAAGGCCAGGTAAAACCATTATTCTGCTTCTTCTTGTCTTTATTTTAGGAACAGTCATTTCAGGGGCTGTTTCCGTTAGAGGAGCAGTAGGAAGTACGGAAGCGAATTTACGTAACCGTATGCGACCAATCGTTTCATTCATGCAGGATTATGATGGAATGTGGGAAATATATGAGGAAACTGGTGAGTGGCTAGAATCCAGGCCTTTTACAGCAGATATGGTTCGCGAGATTGCCGATTTGGAATACGTTAGTCAGTTTCATTATTCCATTAGTGTTGGAATTGCAACGCACTCTTTAGAAGAATGGGAACCTTGGATGGATCAAGAAGGTAACAGCTTTATAGATACTGGCAATCACCGAGCGCATATACCTATTCGTGGAACGTCGACACCTGAGCCATTAGAGGTTAGGGAAGAATTTGTTATCATGACAGGAGAGAGTCGTACCTTTACAGAGGCAGAGATTACCACGGTAGGCGATGTTTATCCAGTTCTCATGTCGACTGGCTTTGCACGACATAATAACCTGTCACTAGGACAAGAGTTTGATATTACGATAACTATTATGTACTTCCAAGAGGCAGAGCTTATCGGAGGTATGTGGGATGACGAATGGGAAAGTGATCCAGCTAATATCTTTATGGAAGAAACCTTTACGTTTGAAGTTATCGGGTTATTTGAAGCACCAGAAGTAGACTCAGATCTTGAGCCAGGATCGGAAGAGGAATGGCTTGCACAAATGCGATCGGAGCAGCATTTACGATCTCTAATTGTTCCTAATGTAGCAGCAGAATTTCTGCATAACTTTATGTTCGAGGGAATGCAAGGTGCATTGGCTCATGCTGTCGAGACCATGGATCTTGATGAAGATGAATTTGCTTGGTTTGGCTCAGGTGAAGAACGCGAGATCGAAGTTACCAGTATTATGGAGCTTAGAGATGCCGCAGATTTAGAAGCTTTCAGAGAAGCAGCAAGCGAAATTTTGCCAGAGTCTATTATTATTGAGGATCTATCCAATACTTTCTCAGATATCTCGTCTTCCATGGAAAACTTACAAGGAATAGCTAATATGGTGTTATGGGTCGCAGTTGGAGCTACGTTGCTGATTCTAAGTTTATTAATCACCTTATTCTTACGTGATCGCCGCCATGAGATGGGTGTTTACTTAGCTCTTGGTGAGAAGAAGTCTAAGATTGTTTCACAAATCTTAATGGAAGTAGTGATGACAGCCTTTGTTGGGATTACACTTGCTGTGTTTACTGGAAACATCATTTCGACTTCTATGTCACGCACCATGCTACGTAATGAGTTAGCAGCCGAACAAAACAACATGGATATAGGCTGGAGCTTTGGTGGCGGTGGTTTAACTGAAATGGGGTTTGCACAGGACATGACCATCGATGAAATGGTAGACGCTTTTGATGTATCACTCAGCTTTGGTACCATTGGATTGCTTTATATCGTTGGTTTAGGTGCTGTTGTTTTATCCACAGTTGTACCGGTTGTATACGTGGTAACCCTTAATCCAAAGAAAGTTTTAATGTAGTAAGTAGTCAGTAAAAGACGAGGAGGACGTTAGAATGGCAATATTAGAAGTGAAAAACGTAGATTATTCGTACCAAGATGGTGAGCAGAAGCGTTACATCTTAAACGATATTAGTGGT
>JGI24703J35330_11748851_pt1 | contig 50187 bp, 50 predicted proteins | sample TergutNt197P1_FD_35330 | JGI IMG/M metagenome (IMG submission 35330)
TTTTATAAATTGAGGCCATCACATCACTAGCATATCGTGCATTAAGACCCGCCTCCAACAACGTCGCAACAACAGACTTTGCCCGAGTCACCCCTGAGTCACCCATATTCTTCAAATCAATACTTCCATCCGGATTAAGCGCAACTACACCCGGACTTTTCATGCTAGCCGACCACATCGTATTACCGAGCAAAAAATTCTTTTTATCAATATATTTTTCAATAACCTCATCATGCCCAATCCCATTGAGCAAACACAAAACACCCGTATTCTCTTCTACTTTTGGTGCGATTGTTTTCATCATTTCTTCTAGTTGCATCGCCTTCGTCAGGACGATTATCAAGTCAAATTTCTGTTTTATGTTCTGAAAGGGAATTGGCTCGACAATCGGGATTTTCACATTTTTCGTAGTCCCATTATATGTAAAATTCAAACCTTTACCTTGGATTTTTTTTATATGTTCTTGCCAACTATCGATTAAAGTTACTTCGTTTCCAGCTAAATATAACATTGCACCAAAACAACTTCCTAGCGCACCTGAACCCGCAATTGCAATTTTCAAGTAAAATCAACCTCCTATAAATATAAAGATCTAATCATCATTATAAATTATTCACTAGATTTAAAAGTCTATGCATAAGAGATAATTTAGGAAGTAAGAAAACGACTGGGATTTCTAATCTGTTAGCTATGTAATATAACGTTTGAATTTCTAAATTGTTTTATTTTATTTCCTAAAATAATCCTATTATATTTTATTTAAATCTCTCCTAATAGTACAATTATAGCATGGATATATGCATAAAGAAAGCAAAAAAAATAAACTTTTATTTATATGGATTTACGAAGAATTTTCGGTGTCCACATTTTGTTGTCGGAAATTTTTCGATTTAGTTTAATAATCTTTCAAAATGTAAACAATTTTTAATCAATTTTAATGTGCAATAATAACCCATGTGTGGTATAATAATATTATATATTTTTTGTAAGATGTTCCATGAATTTCATGGCATTTTTTTTGTCGTCAGAAAAGTTAAAAACGTATAATTAACCTCACATTGCTTACATTAAATATAGATAAGTTAGGAGAGATTATTATGGCAATGCCAAAAGTAGCAATTGTAGGTCGTCCGAATGTTGGAAAATCTACTATTTTTAATCGAATTATTGGAAGTAGATTGTCAATCGTAGAAGACGAACCAGGCATTACTAGAGACCGTATTTATAGTCGTGGAGAATGGTTAACTAGAGAGTTTAGTGTTATCGACACAGGTGGTATTGATATCGGTGACGAACCTTTTTTAACAGAAATAAAACACCAAGCTGAAATCGCAATTGAAGAAGCAGATGTTATCGTATTTGTAACTAACGCACGTGACGGAGTTTTGCAAGCAGATGAAGTAGTTGCAAGTATGTTATATAAATCAGAAAAACCAATTGTTTTAGTCGTTAACAAAGTTGATGATGTTCATTTTCGTGATGAAATATATGAATTTTATTCATTAGGTCTTGGAGATCCAATTCCGGTTTCTGCGGTGCACGGTATCGGTTTTGGTGATATGTTAGATCTTGTAATTGCAAAATTACCACTGACAAAAAATCGCGATTATGATGAAGATGTCATAAAATTTTCATTAATTGGTCGTCCAAATGTTGGAAAGTCATCGTTAACAAATGCTTTACTAAATGATACTAGGACGATTGTGAGTAATATTGCGGGAACTACGCGCGATGCAATTGATTCGCCATTTACGAAAGATGGAAAAAAATATGTGGTGATCGATACTGCTGGAATGAGAAAACGTGGTAAAGTATATGAATCTACGGAGAAATATAGTGTTCTTCGTGCTATGAGTGCAATTGATCGAAGTGATGTATGTTTAATTGTTATTGATGCCGAGGAAGGTTTAATCGAACAAGATAAACGGGTTGCAGGTCTTGCACATGAATCTGGTCGTGGTGTTGTAATTGTTATAAATAAATGGGATGCAGTTGAAAAAGACGATGCGACAATGCGAAAATGGGAACAACTGATTAGAACCGATATGGCGTTTTTAGATTATGCACCGATTGTTTTCTTATCAGCATTAACTAAAAAACGAATTCACACATTATTCGAGCCACTTGATTTAGTTTATGAAAACCATAATAAACGAGTGCCTACTCACCTTTTAAATGATGTTATAATGGATGCTGTTGCGATGAATCCAACCCCAACTCATAAAGCTGGTCGTTTAAGAATTTATTATGCAACTCAAGTTGCATCTGGACCACCTACATTCGTAATCTTTGTTAACGAAACTGAATTACTTCATTTTTCATATAAACGTTATTTAGAAAATAGTTTAAGAAAAGCTTTTGGATTTGAGGGAACTCCTGTTCACATTATCGCTAGAAAGAGGGATTAATTTTGAGCATTACGCAAAATGTATGCCGTATAAAAGAACAAATAAAAAAAGCTACAAGTTCATCTAAAACAAACCCATCAGATATCACGATTGTTGGAGTTACCAAGTATGTTACGCCAGATGTTGCTGAAGAATTGGTTTCTACTGGTCTAACGCATTTAGGTGAAAACCGTCCAGATAAATTTCTAGAAAAATATACTATTTTAGGCAGTCTTGTAAAATGGCATTTTATCGGAACATTACAAACACGAAAAGTAAAAGACGTTATTAATAAAATAGACTATTTACATTCCCTCGACCGTGTGTCACTTGCCCATGAGATACAAAAACGTGCGGATAAAAAAATAGCCTGTTTTGTTCAAGTGAATGTTAGTGAAGAAAATTCTAAACACGGGTTATCAGTTAGTGAGGTAGAAGCATTCGTCACAAATTTGGCTGCTTTTGATAAAATAGAAGTGGTTGGATTAATGACTATGGCACCTGATACGGATGATGAAATTGTGTTGCGGGCTTGTTTTTCAGGATTAAAAAATTTACAAGATAAGATTCAAAATTTAAAATTACCTCATGCTCCTTGCGACCACCTTTCAATGGGTATGAGTAATGATTTTGAGATTGCTATTGAAGAAGGGGCAACATTTATTCGCTTGGGAAGTAGTTTAACGAGCGTTAATTAAGGAGTGAACATCATGTATAAAGTAGCAGTAATCGGGGCTGGGAGTTGGGGAACTGCGCTAGCTCAAGTTTTAACAGATAATGATAATCATGTTGTTGTTTATGACATCGAAGAATCAGTTATCAATGATATTAATGAAAACCACCGTAATTCTAAATTTTTTCCTGATATTGAATTACCGGTAGATTTAAAAGCAACTACAAGTCTTGCCGAAGCTCTAGATGGTGCACATTTTGCTTTATTGTCTGTGCCGACTAAGGTAATGCGTGTAGCTTTATCAAATATGAAACCTCATTTATCGCCATCAACTGTTGTGATAAATGCAAGTAAAGGAATAGAACCATCAACCCATAAACGTGTTTCCGAAGTTGTGGCTGAGGTTTTAGGCGAAAAGACGTGTTTTGTTGTTTTGTCGGGTCCATCTCATGCTGAAGAAGTTGTTATTAGAGAATTAACGTCGGTTACTTGTGCAGGAAATGATGTTGAAATCCTGTTTGACGTGCAACAGATGTTCTCGAATGAATATTTCAGAGTCTACCGAAATACTGATTTAATCGGTGTTGAAGTTGGTGGTTCTATTAAAAACGTTATGGCATTGGGATCTGGTATTTTAGCAGGGCTTGGTTATGGTGATAATGCGCGTGCAAGTTTAATAACAAGAAGTCTAATTGAAATAAAACGTTTAGGTGTGGCGATTGGAGCTAATGAAGAAACATTTGATGGTTTATCTGGACTCGGAGATTTAATTGTTACAACAATGTCGCGCCATAGTAGAAACTTTCAAGCTGGCTTTAAAATTGGAAGTGGTTCTGATTTAAATGAAGCACTTGATAGCATGACTATGGTTGTAGAAGGTGTACGAACTTGTCTAGCCACATATGAATTATCAAAAGAGTTAAATATAGATATGCCGTTTGTTGATGCAATTTATGATGTTGTTTTTAACCGAAATGATCCTAAAGAAGTAATTAGTAAAATGATGACACGTCCAATGAAATCTGAAATACCTAGAAAGGTTTAGATAAAAAATGCCAACAATTAGAGAATTGTTAACTACATACGAAAAAAAAGCCCTTGAAGTAAATAAAGAAGAATCAGCTATTAAACTTTTAATGCAATTTGCAACAGATTCCGAAGGATACGAGCTAATAATGAGACTGGATGAAAAGTTGACTCTTGTTCAGGAGAAATTCTTCACTGATAATGTGACGAAATATCTAGAAAATAATATTCCGATACAACACCTAATAGGCCATGAGATATTTTTCGGTCACAAGTTTAATGTTAATGAAAATGTACTAATTCCGCGTTTTGAGACAGAAGAGCTTGTGGCAAAAGTTTTGGATTTATATGATGAACATTTTGATGGCAAAGAGGTAAATGTTGTTGATGTTGGAACGGGTTGCGGGGCAATTGGAATAACGCTTGCGATTGAGGCGCCTGAGATGAATGTTACGATTACTGATATTTCGTCGCTTGCGCTTGATGTTGCGCGTGAGAATGCCGAAAAACTTGGTGCGAATGTGAAAACCATTGAAAGTGATATGTTGGATGGAATTATTTCTCAAGGTCTTAGATTTGACATATTAGTTTCCAACCCACCTTATATCCCACAAGAAGAAAAAGTCGAGTCACTCGTGCTTGATAATGAACCACATTTAGCATTATTTGGCGGTAGTGATGGGTTGTATTTTTATGATTTAATCCTCCGTGACGCAAAGCAGATTTTGAATACTCCAAATATCATCGCGTTTGAACATGCGTACCATCATCGAGAAGGTATGGCACATTTAATTGAAAAATACTTTCCTGACGCTCGATATGAAACTGTAAAAGACATGCAAGGTCGAGACCGCATAACATACTTAATAAATAAATAGAACCTTCTTAATGGAGGTTTTTGTTCATTTTATAAGAACAAAATTAATTTAAAATAAATTTTATTAGAAATAATAGAACTTATTGTTGACTTTTTTTTTTCAGTAATGTATAATAAATTGTCGATAAATTTCAACGGATGGCCCGGCCGCACATTTTGAAATTTATCGACAGGATAAGTATTGAATTTGATTAAAATCTTCGAATAAGATACAATATTACATAAAGGAGTTTTAAAGAATGAAAATAAAAGTTTTTTTTAAAACAAGCTTTTTACTGTTTTTAATGTTATCATTTACATCTCTAGTATATGCTAATGTTAATAGTTTCAATTCATCATATGATATAAGGCATGGATCTGCTGGTTATGGAACATTAGATTCAAGAACCTTTGAATTATCGACTAATAATAGGAGTGTATCAATTACTCTCAGTCCTACACAAGTCTCAAATGGAACTTTGTGGGCGGGACTACGTAGACAAGGTTTGTTGGGAGTCTGGTCATGGCAAGGACAAACTCAAGAGTTTTCTAATGATTCTAGAACTACAAGAACGTTTAGAGGTGGCAATTCTGGCACACATCGAATCCGTATAATTAGTTATGGATATTGGGGTGTCAATGCACGTGGTTCTGTAAGTGTTTCTTGGTAATTTAAAATGCATTATGGCTTGACTATTGATTTAAATTTCTTAGGATTTTCACTATTATGCGTTATATCATTTTTGATTTATTTTGCGATTATGAAAATAAAAAAAGTTAAATTTAATCACCCTAACATAAAAATAATAATACCAGTTTTCATTTTTTATTTAACTTGCGTACTTTATTTTGTCTGGATACCATTTGATATTATCCCGAAAAATGTTAGATACGAACTTATGACAATTATTAATAATGAACCATTTACTCTTAACCAGATATTGAATATAAATCTAGTACCATTACGTTCTATTTTAAATATTATTAATTCGTCGATATTAAATCAGTCACACTGGTATTTCACAATAAGAGCAATTATTGGAAATATAATGTTATTATTTCCATTATCGATTTTTATCCAATTACTTTCTAAAAGAAACTTATCAACAAAACAAATGTTACTGCTAGTAATGCTTGTATCTATAAGTATTGAACTTTCACAATTGGTTATTAATTTAACAACTGGGTGGCCAAATCGTGTGATTTGTATTGATGATGTAATTCTCAATACTTTGGGTGGAATGAGTGGATATGTAATCTATAAAAAATATGATAATTTTTTCATTCGTATCTTTAAGATTATTCACAAATTTGTATATAATTAGTTTAAATTTAAAATCGAAATCTTTTTTCTGATTTCGATTTTTTGTATTATATTAATACATACTTAGTCCGGATTTAAAATTTTTTTTGATTCTGCTAAAAAATGAACTATATAAAATTAAATTAGATAATATTAGGATTTTAAATATAATAATTATAATAATGAAGATTTCAAATGAAAAATTAACAGGATTCAACTGGAAATATGTAATAGATTCATTTACATTCATATTAATTATTTCAAATATACGATCATTCCAATTTCGGTTTATAATCATTTTAGGATTTAGCATTTCAGCCAAAAATTTTCGTGCGATTCTATTTGTTAATAACCAACTGATAGGTAAACTAATTAAAAAACCCATAATAAAAATGATAAAGTTTTCAATAAAACACAATAAAAATATTTTCGATTTAATTTTTCCAAGTGATAACAAGGTTAGTATTTCTTTCTTTTTAAGACTTAATAATTTATACTCAATTATAAAATAAATTAATATCATACTCGAAATTATGCCCAAAACAAATCCACTTGTTAAATTTTCTAAAAAATTAATTTCATTCTCTAAATGTTTGGATAAATTATTATTACTTTCGAGAGTGAGGTAGTCATTTAGGAATTCACGAGCAATTTCTTTAAAATTATCAAAATCCCGAGGACTATTTAATGTAAACCTAGCTTGTAAGTTAAAATATGGTATATTAGGTAATAGTTCAAAACCATTACTTAAGTTAGAATCAATATACTTTTCGAATTGATAAGAAATTATTTGATATCGTGAGTTTAATATCTCACTTGTAACGTTATATGGTACAAATATGCTACTATTTAAAAGTGATATTGCATTCCATGTATCTCTTTTGAGTTGATCTTCATTTTTTGACATCGATAAATAATTATAATCAAAGATTCCAACAACTTTAAATGATACAATTTCATTAAGCAATAAGTATTCTTCGTTTAACTCGCGCATATGAGCATTTGGATTGTCTCGATTAAAAAGTTTTAGATAATCATACACAACATTTCTTAAATCAAGATTATCACCGACTTTTAAGTTATTTTTTAATGCAATATCTAAAGGAATAATTGCTTGAAAATTTTTCATATATTTATTGAATAACTCACCTTCATGTAACCTAATTATATTATTTTCTAGTAGTTGTTCAAATTGATAATTTGAACCATATATAGCTATTTTGTTAGGTATATTATTTTGATTATTTGTTACAACTACATCCAATTGATCACACCATAAGTAAACAATACTAAAATAATCAAATTTTTCGACAAATTCTAATCTACCGATATTGTAAATCATTTCTTTCGTTAATCGGTTTTCATTTCTTATTCTATAATTATCAGCAAAATTTTGATATAATGGAAAATTATGTTTAATAAAAACTGTAGAACTAAAGTTTTGCATTATAGATTTATTGACGTTTCCGATTGAATTTAACATAAAAATCGTTATAAACAAAAAAATAAAAATAATTGTAAATGACAACACTGATAAAATAATTCTAAAAAAATTTCTTATTATTGAAATTTTTATATATTCAATCCAGTTCATATAAAATCCTCCTTTATTAAAAAACACATCTTGGGATGTGTTAATTTTTTGTATCTTACCAGGATATAAATAAACTGTTCATATTCATCCATCCGCTTGGACCATTTACAATCCTGACCGAAACACGTCCATTCTGAATATTATTAATATTACCTATTATTACTTCTCGACCGGCAGTAATGATTTCTATACCTGAATTTGTATCCGCTGAATGAAACAGCCATGCATTATTTCCTACAACTGTCGCTCTCATAGATGTTAAATTTTCAATCTTTACATAATCATCATTAGACTCTGTTGAATATGCTGTACTACTATAAATATTCAAAACGCTGATATAAGTTAATAATATTATTATAATTTTTTTCATAGATTTCCCAACCTCATTTATTTATTTTATACTATTATATGAAAATCTTTAAATGTATGAACCACTTTTACTTAATTTAATTATCGAAGTGAAATTTTTCTATCAATTTGTACCACTAAAACTCGGAATTTTGTAATTTAGAGGTACCAACCCCTCATTCTACTTCAATAGAATGAAACATTCTATCGATTCTACCACAGTAGAATTATAAAAATATAAAATCAAAAAAACCCAATCAAAAAACTCGAAACTGACATAATCAATTTCGAGTTTGATTTATTTATTTTCGATTAAGTTCAGCAAGCATCGCATCGATTTTATTCCCATATTTTGTAGATTCATCAATTTTGAAAATAAGGTCAGGAATTTTTCTCATCGAAGACATTCTTTTTGCGAGTGCAGAACGAATAAAACCTTTTGCTCGTTCAAGAGCTGCTTTTGCATCGCGTTCGTTATATCCAGGTCCATAAACGGTATAATAAACTGTGCAAAACGAAAGGTCATTCGTTACTTCACATCCTGTGATTGTAATAAAACCAATATTGTTATCTTTAACTTCTCGTTGTAAGATTTCGTTAATATGACGTTTCATTTGTTCTGAAACTTTTAACATTTTTGTACTCATAATAGCACCCCTTATTTCGTACGTTTTACTTCTTCCATAATGTAGGCTTCAATAACATCGCCTTCTTTTATGTCGTTATAGCGTTCAACTAAGATACCACATTCAAATCCTGCTCTGACTTCTTTTACTTCATCTTTGAAACGTTTTAGAGATGCAAGCATTCCTTCAAATACAACAATACCTTCACGGATTACACGTACCCCAGAATTTCTGTTGATAACGCCTTCCGTAACGTAAGCTCCACCAATAGTTCCGATTTTCGAAACTTTGAATAATTGTCTGATTTCAAGTTGCCCAGTTACTTTTTCTACAAATACTGGATCAAGAAGTCCTGTCATAGCAGCTTCAATTTCATCAATTGCGTTATAAATAATAGAATGAAGTCTTAAATCAACACCAGTTGTTTCTGCTGCGATACGAACCGTTGAGGTCGGACGAACATTAAACCCGATAATAATCGCTTGTGACGCTAAGGCGAAAGTGATGTCATTCTCGGTAATAGTCCCAACTGAAGCACGGATAATTTTGACATTAACTCCCTCAACGTCAATCTTTTGTAAACTTCCAGATAATGCTTCTACTGAACCTTGCACGTCACCTTTGATGATAACATTTAGTTCTTTCATATCGCCTTCTTTGATTTGAGAGAATAAATCATCAAGAGTTACCGCTGCTGTTGGCATATTGTTTCGAGCTGTTGTATTTGCAGAACGTTTTTCAGCTATTTGTCGTGCTTCTCGCTCACTAGAAAATACCATAAAACGATCTCCAGCAAGAGGAACTCCATTAATACCCGTAATTTCAATTGGCATTGATGGTCCAGCTTTTTTAATTACTTTTCCTAAGTCATTTGTCATAGCACGAACACGACCATATTGATCTCCGACAACGATAGCATCCCCTGTTTGAAGTGTTCCATTTTCAACGAGTAATGTAGCAACCGGTCCACGACCTTTATCAAGTTTTGCTTCAATTACCGTACCTGATGATAAACGATTAGGATTTGCACGATATTCCTGCATTTCCGCTGTTAAGGTAATCATTTCTAAAAGTTCATCAATACCCTCACCTGCTTTAGCAGAGATTTTTACATAAATTGTATCTCCACCCCACTCCTCAGGAACGAGTTCTTTTTCAAGTAATTCTTGCATAACACGCTCAGGATTTGCTTCTGGTTTATCCATTTTATTTATTGCTACGATAATTGGAACTCCAGCAGCCTTAGCATGGTCAACAGCTTCACGAGTTTGAGGCATTACACCGTCATCTGCTGCTACAACAAGAATACAAATATCTGTAACTTTAGCACCACGCGCACGCATTGAAGTAAATGCCGCGTGACCAGGAGTATCAAGGAAGGTAATTTTCTCACCATTGTGATTAACTTGATACGCACCGATATGTTGTGTAATCCCTCCCGCTTCACCTGTTGTAACACGAGATTTACGAATCGTATCAAGAAGTGACGTTTTACCGTGATCAACGTGCCCCATAATTGTCACAACTGGTGGACGTTTAACAAGATTTCCTTCATCATCAACAATATCAAGCTTTTCAAATTCAACAACATCTGTAAATAATTTATCTTTAACTTCAAAACCTGCTTCATCAGCGATTAATTCAACAGTATCACGGTCAAGCGACTGGTTGACAGTAGCCATTGTACCAAGCATTAATAACTGTTTTAATATCTCGGCAGTTGATTTACCAATAATTTGGCATAAATCACCAACAGTTAACTCCTCGCTATAATACACAACATTTTCTTCATCTTCTGATTTAAGTGGAGTATTAGAAACGCGAGACTCTTCTTCAGCCTTAACTTTTTTAACATTAGAGCCTTTTTTCTTCTTAGTAATTTTCGGCTTTGCTTTTTGAGCATAATCATCAAATTTGAATAATTCATCCTCATCCACATCAGCAAAAATATCACCAGTTTCATCCGGATCCTCAACAACGATAACTGGTTTTAAATCCTTCTTTGAAACCTTAGGCGGTTCCTTCTTTAACACTTGACGATTCGATCTTTTCTCAGCAGATTTTGCGGGTTTCGCGGTTTTTTTATACTTTCTATCCAAAACCTTAACAACCTCAGGCTCCAAAATCGACATATGACTTTTAACCTCAATGCCTGCAGCAGTTAAAAGATCAATAATTTCCTTACTTTTAACATTAACTTGCTTTGCATACTCATGTACTCTCATTGGGCAGTCCTCCTCATAATCTAAATATTTAACTTTTCTTTTAATAACTTCGTAAAATTAACATCGGTAATACCTATTATTTTGCGACTGTTTTTACCAATAGCATGTCCTAAATTAAGGGACTCGTCAACAACAACCATCGGAATTTTATAAAACGCGCATTTGTCTTTAACTTTTTTCATCGTTTTATCACTCACGGCTGAATCTATCAAGATGAGCTTGACTTTACCACTACGCGCTCCGTTTAAAACCATATCCGTTCCAGTAATAATTGCTCCTGCTCGGTTAATTAATCCGATAAAACGTAAGATTTCTTGATCCATAATTACTCCTGTTTACAACTCGTAATACCCGGTTCGATAATTGCAAGGATATCATCATAAATTTCAGTTGAAACATTCATCCGAAAGGCTCTTGCAAATGGGTTTTTCTTTTTCATTTTTCTGATTAATGAAGCATCTGGTGTAATATAAGCTCCGCGTCCTAGTATTTCTTGTTTTAAATCTATTTTTATACCGTCTGCAGTTTTTACTACTCGTAGAAGTTCATTTTTTTGAAAATGTTTTTGGGTCATTACGCATTTTCTTGTAAGTGGCGGATTTTTTTTACTCGTCATCGTCATCGGCATCAATTAATGCTGCTAGCGCATCGAGTTTTGTTTGCAACGCTTCGGCTTCCGCTTTTTGTTTTGCCTCGAGCTCTGCTTTTCTTAATGCTTCCATTTCTTCATCGATTTTAATATCAATGCGCCATCCTGTTAAACCGGCAGCCAGCCGAACATTTTGGCCTTTTTTACCAATTGCAAGAGATAACTGATCTGAATCAACAATAACAAATGCACGTTTTTCATTTTCATCAACGGTAACTGATTGTGATTTTGCAGGACTTAAAGCAGCCGCAACAAATTTCGCAGGATCTTCTGACCAAGGAATTAAATCAATTTTTTCGCCACCAAGACCTTCGATGATATTTCTAATACGACTTCCACCTACACCAACGCATGCCCCAACTGGATCAATATTCTCATCCTCAGTTTTAACGCATACTTTAGCGCGATTTCCTATATCACGAACTACATTTACGATTTTGATATCTCCATCTGCAATTTCTGGAACTTCAAGCTCAAAAAGTTTATTAATAATATTTGGATCGCGACGTGAAACCATAACAACGATATTCTTACCACGCATATCTACGCGCGTAATATAAACACGGATTCTTTCTCCCGCTTTAATTTCCGACTTATTTGTAACTTCAGATAATGGTAATACACCCTCGATTTTACCGAGATCAATATAAGCATTACGATCATCTACTTTACTAATAATTCCAGTAATTAATTCACCAATGCGTTCCTCCATCTCACGAATCACAGCATCTTGTTCAGCTTGACGTAATCTTTGACGCATAACTTGTTTTGCAGTCTGAGTTGCGATACGACCAAAATTGCTAGGTGTAATTTCGATTTCAAGTGCATCTCCATAATCAACATTTGGTGCGATTTTTTCAGCATCTTCAAGGGTAATTTCAGTTGCATCATTTATAACATTAGCAACGACATTTTTTTGAGTGAAAATCCCGATTGAACCACGCTTCTCATCAATTCTAATATTAATTTCTGTTGACTCATTAAAGTTTCTTTTATACGCACTCACCAAAGCAAGCTCAAAAGCCTCAATAACAACGTTACGACTAATACCCTTTTCTTTCTCGATCAAATCAAGAGCCAAGAAAAATTCTTTTGTATTCATAATCCCTTTCACCACTCCATAAAATTATTCTTTTTTGACTATTTTATCAACTTAGAATTTAACCGCTAAACGAGCTTTCGCTACGTTTTCGTAATCTATTTCTACTTTACGCTTACGGGTTTTAAATAAGCATTCCATCTCCAATATAGAACCATCGAAACTTAGCAAATCACCTTGTAATTCTTTTGTGTTTAAAACCTCATCATCTAATTGAACATTGATATAAAAACCGACTGCATCAGCAAGAGCCTCTTTTGTTTTTAATGGACGTTCCGCGCCAGGAGATGAAACTTCCATCATATACTCTTCTTCGATAAAATCGAGTTCATCAAGTTTAGCACTAATAAGCTCGGTAGCAGCAACACATTCATCCATTGTTAAACCTTCATCAGTATCGATAAAAATTCTTAGATACCAATTAGAATTTTCCTGTTCAAACTCAACATCCACTAAATATGTACCAGTTGTCTCACAAATAGGTAACATTAATTCTTCAACACGCTCAACTATTTTCATATTTTTCCTCCAATTCAGCACTAACAATAAAATAAAGAGAGCGGATATCCACTCTCTTTTTAATAAATTTATAAAAGCGTCAACGCATCCTTTGATAGTATCTCCAGAAACGTACATAATTATTATACCATAGTTAAAATACGTTGTAAAGTATTTATACAATAGAATCTTTATTTTTTAAACTCATACATTAAGATACTACCCGCAACACCAACATTTAACGACTCAACACTATCTGACATCGGGATAATAACAGAATCATCACATAATTCGATTAATTCCTTTCTAACTCCCGCACCTTCATTTCCAACAATAAAAGCCATTTGGTCGACATTTTCAACTTCATGAATAATTTTTGAATTTTGATTAAAAGCAGTAGCAAATGTGCGAACTCTTTTTTCTTTGAGGATTTTTATTTCGAGGAGTAAATCTTTTCTAACAATAGGTAACTTGAAAATAGCGCCCTGAGTTGCACGAATCACTTTTTCGTTATAGATATCAACAGTTTCATAACTTAAAATTATCCCATCAAATGAAAATGCAAGAGCACTTCTTATTAATGTTCCGAGGTTACCAGGATCGCTCACATTATCAACAATTAAAATTCTATTATAATTTATTAAAGGAATTTCAATAATTTTACAAACCCCCACTATTCCAGCAGAAGTTATTGTTGATGATAGTTTATTAAACAAAACCTCAGGTAAATAATATTTTTGTACATCAATGTTTATATTAGTATTTTCTCTTAATATAACTTCTTTTAAAACACCAGCGGCGAATGCTTCTTCTACGAGATGTTGTCCTTCGACTAAAAAAAGATGTTCCCTTGTTCTCACTTTTTTTTGTGTTAATTTGAGCCAAAGTTTAAACTTGGCATTGTCTTTTGATGTAATCATCGCCCGCTCCTTATAAACCGACTTTTGAGGAAATTTTAATTTCCGTATATAGTATATCCCATTTTGAGTGGTAAGTTCAACTAGGTTATGTAATCTCGACCCAAAAAGTATTGCATTTATAAAAATAATTTGTATTTTCATGTATGATTTTGTCGAAAGTGGTTAAATTAACAGTGTCGACACAATACTAGTTGACTTCAACAATCAATTAATTGATAATAAACAATAAATTCGAAGATAAAATGTCTAATTCTTAAACTGATCACTTAAGAAAGACAAAACCTTACAAGGGGGCAATTAAAGTGCCTGATAAGCGTAAACCGAAGATGAGTAAAAAAACCACGTCAAAAAAGCGCGGTAAACAATCACCAGCTTATCTTCAAAATATGGATATCGAGATTGCGGATGAATTTGGGTTTGAACTAGACCTAACTTCAAAAGCAAATGTTATGGGAAAACAAAAACAGGTTAAAACGCCGAAGAAAAAATCTCGAAAGCCGAACTAGAATTTAGTAACAATTTGCTGCTTAATATCATCTATTGTAATATAAGGTGCGTTCTGGAAGTGTAACAATTTGCTACCGGCCCATTATGCAACAATGCCTTACTAATTTCTTAACACCTCTTTTTTAAAATGAAAATCTATATAGACGGATAACTGGCAAACGTCAAAACCTTATAATGGCAATGACCTAACCATTAGACATCTTGATTCTCAATTTAAAAATCCGTCTATCACAAGACGAAAAATTACTAAGTCGAAAGACTATAATCAGACCAAACAGCTTCTAGGTTGTTTGGTCTGATTTTTTGAGTTTTGAATTCTATTTTGATAGTAGTGCTAAAAATAATAAATTTAAGGAAACAATTAAAAAATTTACTATGATTTATTCTTCAAATAATTATAGAGTAAAAATATATTAAAGAACAACACGAGACTAACTCATTTTACTTATGCAAATTACCAAAAAAATGAGGGCAAATCTTTTCTCTCTTCATAAAATTTTTCAAAGGAGAAGTTAAAAATTTCTTTCAAATCTAGTTCTTCTAAAACAGGTAATATATTCTCATAATCAAATTGTCGTCCCCATGATGGATGAATAACAAAATCAACTATTAGAGCAGCAAAATCTTGAATATTATTTTGATTTAAATTTAACAAACCTCTTCTTTTAAGAGTTTGAAAACCGCAAGTTTCGTAATCAAAACTAGTTTCAGTCTCAAATCCGTATTGATGAAAAAGATGCCATCTGCAATCATTTACCATTCCCAAAATGCATAATTTTTCTTGTTCTGGTAGAATTTGATATTCACTCATTTGATTATTAGTATTAGAACAACCTGACATAAACGTTATAGAAGCAAAAATAATAGTTAGAAAAATCGTTCTCATGTCAAAACCTCTTTTTAATTAATATTTATTTTTCCATTTCTGTATTACAAATCAAGAAAGTGCTTTTAACATAACAATATTATAACAAACTAATCCCACAGTGTCAACATATTTATATATAAAAGAAAATTATTATATCATTTACCGTATTCAATTAAAATATGTCAACAATTCGATATTGAAAAACAAATTTCGACATTGTAAATTGATTCATAATAAACAATTGTCGATAAATGTAATGCAACAAAAAACTGCCCGAAGGCAGTTAGTTAGAAATTATACAACACGTTGTACTTTTCCTGATTTTAAAGCTTTTGTAGATACATAAACTTTCATTGGTTTTCCATCTACTAAAATTTTAACTTTTTGTAAGTTAGGCTTAACAATACGCTTAGTTTTATTCATAGCGTGAGAGCGGTTTTGACCACTAGATGTACGGCGTCCCGTAACAAAACAAACACGTGCCATTTTAAAGGCCTCCTTTTTGTATACATGTATCAATATCTTTAGCTAATAGTATTCTATAAATGAGCCTATTTATGCAAAGAACTAAAACATTATAGCACAACTCCAATTAGTTGTCAAGGATTTTTACTTAACAATCAAATCTTTAACAAAAAAGTGGTCGGTGACGAAAAACTCGATCCAAAAAATCCTAGATAAATTATTGTCTTTCGTGTCGTTCTTTATCTCTAAGTTCAAATTCGCCATTTCCTACATAGGTTAGTCGTGATAAATACAAATACTCTTCTTCAAATTCAAATTGAAATGCATCGAGAAATCTCACATAATTAATACTTTCGTATGATCGAAACATCACAATCACACCATCTAATGCTTCCCATAAAACTTTTCCGAAATCTCGCTCTACTATATTATTTTCTTTAAATTGCCAGCTGTAATTCCATGCTTGATTGTACCAAGTTCCGTACAATCTAGAATCACTTTGTAAATTTGATACATCTGTAAAAAACGAAAGCCCTCTGATTGTAACAGTATAATCTCGTGCGTTAATCTTCATTTGTAAAAATTCTTCATCACTTACTCGTCTATGAGCAGCAATTCCAGTTATATCATCACTTTCTGGATTATCTCTATTATAAAATAATAAGCGTCCATTTTCTAGTTTAAACTCTCGCACAGAAATATCATCTACGCCCGCAAAAGATGCATTCAAATAATCACCATCGATGTACCACGCACCTAACGTCACATTCATCAAACCATCTTCATAAGTAATCAATTCCTCGTCAAAATGATGTCCGTTTGGTGTAATAAAAAATGTTCGGAGTGTACCATCAGTGAAAATCTCTAAAAAATGACCTGCAAAACTTGGATCAAGTGTGGTAAAATCATCCCAACTGAGATAAAATCCTTCAAAAAACCATCGACCTACAAGCGGATTTTCAACTTCTAAATCTACAACAACATCTAAATAAATTTCTTCGTCTGTAATTACTGTCTCTGGTTCTGTACTTTCATTTACTTGCGTCAGAGAGTTTTGATAGTTAACCTCATAACTTGATGCGTCATTGTCGCAAGCCGTAAACATCGTTAATACAACGATAAATAAAAAATATTTAGTCTTTTTCATTATTTTCTCCCCTTGAGTTGTTAAAGTCTAATTATTTGACAAATGAAACGTTTTTGTCGCAGTTTTCGTTAAAAATACACTTATTCCATTTTATTATTTTTCCCTTGAAAATTGTGGTGACTGCTTTCTAATTATTACTATAGTATATGCTTTTTTGAAAATGAATTTCAAGCAAAATTGTGGCAATTGTACCTCGTGATTTACATTTTTAGATTTATCTGTTACAATATTAATAAAGTAGATATTGGGGGTTAAAGTGATGAATTTTTTTGTTCGCTCTAGAATTAGTATTGTTCGTCAACCGATTAAGTCAATTCTTTTATTCTTGCTTCTTTTAGTTGTTGGTGTTTTTTTGTCTGCGGCGTTAATTACAAATCAGGCAATTACGACTACTGAGCAGAGTATTAGAAATTACATGCGTCCTGTTGTTACTATCGAATTCGATGAGAACTTATTTACAGAAAACCAATCAGATACAAAATCATATTTAACTTCAGAAATTATTTCGTCGATTGGAGAATCTTCGAGCGTAACGTATTTTAATTATATGGTTCAATCGCATTTAAGTAATAGACACATGATAAATTTCTGTCCTTGGGATCAACCTTGGGGACTATTTGTGATTCGTGGTTTTGCTAATGAAAATATCTTTCAATTTGAAGATGGAATTTTGGAGTTAATTGATGGAAGATTATTTGTTGAAGAAGATTTTTTACAAATAGCAGAGATTCCCGTTTTATTAAATGAAAAAATTGCAGAGTTAAATTCTCTTGAAGTAGGCTCACAATTTCAACTTAATAAGCATTATACTGAATATAATTATATAACGACAAATTTTATCGTAATAGGAATTTATCGTGATCCTAATGAAGATTTTGTATTAGATCCAAATATACGAGACATACAAGTGACTATCGATAATTTAATCCGTGAACGTAATATTAACACGATTTATATGCCGATTACTGCTATACTAAATATATATCAGCAACATAACGAACGAATATCTCAGTTTGCGCATAATCCAGAAAATATATTTCCATCTTTAAGTCCTATTTTCGTAGTCGCTGATCCAATGTTATTGCCACAATTTGTTAATGAAAATTCGGATTTATTACCTGAATACTTTTATTTTGTAGATGAGTTCAATACATTTGAAATAATAGGTCCATCAATTCAAAGTATAAATAATATTTCAAATGGAATATTAATTGGATCTATAGTCGCAACGATTTTAATTGTATTATTATTAATCGGTTTATTTTTGAAAGATCGTCGTCATGAAATCGGGATATATATTGCATTAGGAGACAAAAAATCCAACATTCTCAAACAAGTCTTATTTGAAGTTTTAACAATATCATTTTTAGCGATAATTTGTTCATTTTTCATCGGAAATGTTTTAGCAAATCATGTTTCGAATGAATTATTACATCAAGAATTAATAAATCAATCGACTCGAAGCTTGATTGATGGAGTGACTTTGAATTCAGGTGGAGGTTTCACTTTTAACCCAAATGATACTTCTATTTTAAGTAGATACAGAATTACTGCAACAGAACTCGATATTTATGAAGTTATTGAAATGTTTGATTTATCATTCTCGGTTCAATATTTATTGTTAACATTAATTACAGGTTTAGTAGTTGTTCTAATTTCAGTATCATTTCCTATCATGAAATCCTTAAAAAGTAATCCCAAAAAAACTTTATTATAAAATAAAAGGAATGAAAAATATGAATGATTTAATCAATATTTCCTGTGTTGGAGATAGTCTTACTTATGGATATTTAGTAGAAGACCGTGAAGTTAATTGTTATCCTGCTGTTTTAAACGATTTACTAGGTGATAACTTTGTTGTCGCAAACTTTGGGGTAAATGGACACACTATGTTGAAATCCGCAGACGCGCCATATTGGAATCACGAAAACTTTAAATATAGTTGCTTAATTAATCCAGATATCGTTATAATAATGCTCGGCTCAAACGATTCTAAAGCCCACAATTTCTCGACGATGGACGATTTTATTACGACTTATGAAGAAATGATAAACCATTACCGAAAATTGCCGTCAAAACCTAGAGTCTATATTGCAACGCCGCCGACAGTTTTTCCACCGCTTGAGGAGTCGATGTCAACAATTAGAGCGGAAGTTGTAGCAGAAATTGCTGAGGCAGTTAGAAACCTTGGAAAAAAATTGCGAGTTAGTGTGATCGATATTCATAAACATACATCGGATTTTAAAGAGGGATTTGTTGATGATGGTGTTCATACAAACGCATCGGGTGCGTCGTTGATCGCAAACTCCATGTTTCGAGAATTGTCGAAGAAATAAAGAAATACAGCTTTTATTAGCTGTTTTTTTATATTCGTATGGATATTTTGGGTATACTAAATTGAAGTTTACTCTGTTAATAAAAGTATAAACACTTTCACAGTCGAAATGTGTAGATATATTTTTAAAAATATGGTAAAATGAAAAAACTTATGAATTTAAAGAGGTGTAATTAATGCATCAAGATATTGAGAAGATTTTAATTTCGCGTGAAGAATTAGAGGCGAAAGCCGCTGAGCTAGCGACAGTCCTTGCGAGTGAATATGCGGATAAAAAGCCAATTTTAGTTGGATTGTTAAAAGGGTCGACTATGTTTATGGCTGACTTAATGAAAGAATTAACCATTGATTTGCAAATCGACTTCATGGATGTTTCAAGCTATTCTGGTACTATGTCAACTGGCGATGTGAAAATAGTAAAAGATTTAGATAATTCTGTTCGTGATCGTCATGTATTAATTGTTGAAGATATTGTTGATACAGGACGTACTTTAGAAAAAGTTATCGAATTACTTCATAGCAGAAATGCTGCTAGCGTTGAAATGGTTACGCTTCTTGATAAACCAGAAGCACGTGTTGCTCCAATTTCCGCTAAATATGTTGGGTTTACAATTCCAAAATTGTTCGTTGTGGGTTATGGACTTGATTACAACGAGAAATACCGTAATTTACCCTATGTTGGTATATTAAAAGAAGAAGTATATTTATAAAAAAAATCACCCCGTATAATATCGAAGATATGGTTCGAAAGTCTCTACCTGCCGCCTTAAATGTGCAGACTACGGAATTTAGATGTTTTTGGACTCCCCAAAAAGCATCTATTTTGAGACTTTTATCTGATAACCAGATAGAAGTCTTTTTTGCTTTAAAAATGGGGGACAAACTTCGGGGAATAAGGAGTGTGTCTACACGATGAATAAAAATGATAACAATACGGAAATTATATTTGGATTAAATGATAAGCCTCGAATTCCTTTACAAATTTTACTTGGACTTCAACACGTTTTCGCTGCATTCGGTGGTATTATTGTTGTGCCGATTATGGTTTCTAATGCTCTAGGTTTTGATGCACTAGCAGCAACTGCGTTAATCAGTGGTTCAATTTTAGCTGCTGGTATCGCAACAATTATCCAATCTCGTGGATTTTGGCGCGTCGGTGCAAAATTACCTTCATTAATGGGAACAGACGTTACTTTCGGTGCACCTGCAATTGCCGTTGGAGAGCGATTTGGACTAGCTGGAATCATCGGTGCAATAATTTTTGGTGGATTTATCGAAGCAATTTTAAGCTTCTGGACTAAACCGTTAATAAAATTTTTTCCGAAAGTCGTGGCTGGGGTAGTTATTTTAACAATCGGATTAACACTCTTAGCAAATGGGATCAATTGGCTTGGTGGTGGACCTGCTGCAACTGCATCTGGGAATTTTGGAAATCTTACTTACGTCACTGTTGGTTTAACAGTAATGATATTTACACTAATTCTTCAACATTATGGAAAAGGACTATTAAAGTCTGGTTCGATCTTATTTGGAATGGTATTTGGGTACATCATCGCAGTTCCGCTTGGCATGGTTGACTTCTCAGGTGTAGCAGAAGCACAATTCTTTGCGATTCCACGATTATTTGCAACTGGAGTTACATTCCATTGGGAAGCTATTTTAGCATTCTTACCTCCGTTTTTAGTTGGAATGGTCGGTACTGTTGGACGAATTAAAGCTATTGAAAAAACCGCTGGAATTGAAGAAGATGACGATCATGTTGAAAAGGCACTTCTTGCAGATGGCGTTACCACAGTTATCTCAGGAGCTTTAGGTGGATTGACAAATACAACTTTTGCCCAAAATATTGGTTTACTATCAATTACAAAAGTTACATCAAGATATGTTACAATCATGGCGGGTATCATCTTGACTTTACTAGGATTTTTCCCACAATTTGCAGCTATAATACATGCAATGCCACAACCAGTTCTAGGTGGGGCAGGTGTAATTATGTTTGGGATGATTGCTGTTGCTGGTATTCAAATTCTTGCAACTGTGGAATTTACTAATCGTAATATGTTGCTTGTTGCAATCTCTTTAGGATTTGGACTTGGAGTAGCATTTAGACCAGATATTTTATCACAATTTCCCTCACTAGTTCGTACAATTTTCTCATCAGGTATTACAACAGGAACTCTTGTTGCGATATTCTTAAACATTGTACTACGAGAAAAAAAGGAGACTATTTAATATGAAACTTCTTAAAGATCGTATAGTTATCGAAGGAGTTGCTCTTTCAGACACCATTTTAAAAGTCGATTCATTTTTAAATCATCAAGTTGATCCAGAACTTATAAAACAAATGGGGCTTAATTTTGCTGAATACTTTAAAAACCATGGAATAACAAAAATCTTTACAATTGAATCATCAGGAATTGCTCCAACGGTTATGACTGCATTAACTATGGGCATCCAAATGGTAATACTAAAAAAATCACCTTCAAAAATTCTAAAAGATGATATTTTACAAACCGAGGTTCATTCTTTCACAAAGGGTCTTGATTATCAATTAACACTGTCTCGAGATTATATTTCTCCTGATGATAAGATTTTGATTATAGATGACTTTTTAGCCAACGGTGAAGCGGCAATTGGTGCTGCTCGTTTGGTTGAAATGGCTGGTGCGAGTGTATCGGGAATTGGAATTGTCATTGAAAAATCATTTCAACCTGGTCGTGCACGATTAATAGAAAAGGGATATGATGTATATTCTTTAGCACGTATTAAAAGGCTTGATAAAGATGTAATCGAATTTGTAGAAGAATAAATAAATAAATTATATTAAAAATAACATTCATGGGAGTGGACAATATGGAAAAATTAGCACGGTATTTCAAAGTAAAAGAATCAGGATCAACGGTTAAAACAGAATTAATGGCTGGACTTACGACATTTATGGCATCAGCATTTACAGTACTTGCAATTCCAAATATGATTGCAGCTGGTGACACTAGAATTGCGAATGCAGTATTTATTGGTGCATGTTTGGCTGCTGTATTTGGAACGTTACTTAAAGCATTTTATGCTAAAATTCCATTTGTGCAAGCACCTGGTATGGGTCTTGGTTCTTACTTTGCAGGAACTGTAATGGGTGGTATGGCGATGCTTGCAGGTGTTGATTATTTATCACGTATTGAACAATATCAAATGGCATTAGCATTAATTTTCATCGCCGGTGTTATTTTCACACTTACTACTTTATTTGGTATTCGTGAAGCAATTATAAACGCAATTCCTCGAAACATGAAGCTTGCTATGGGTGCAGGTATCGGAATGTTTATAACATTACTTGGTTTGAGATTTTCAGGAATTGTTATTAACTCACCGGGAACATTCGTAATGTTAACAAACTTTAGAAATGCTGGATATCTTGGAAATATCGACCCTGATTTAGCTCGAATGGGAAGTCAAGCAATGGGTGCAATTTTAGCATTAGTCGGTCTTTTAATCATCACTGTATTATCAATCAAAAAAGTTAAAGGTGCAATTTTAATCGGAATTGTAATTACAACCATATTAAATTATGTAACAGGCGTTGTTTCATTGCCAGCTGACTTTAGCTTCAATTTATCATCAAGATTCGCAGATTTCTATGAAATTTCATTCTTCCGCTTTGACTTTTCATTCTTCCGTGGTGGAACAAATTGGGGAACAATCCTCGCATTCATTTTAGCCTTCCTATTTGTAAATATGTTGGATGCTTTAGGTACAATTTTTGGAATCTCAAAAGCAAATGGGCTTGTTGATAAAGACGGAAATGTAATTGGGTTAGAAAAAGGTTTAACTGCAGATGCGTTAGGAACAGCGGCTTCTGGTATTTTAGGAACTTCTACCGTAACAACTGTAGTCTCTTCAGCTTCTGGTATTTCTGAAGGTGGTCGCACTGGGTTAACAGCTTTAACAGCGGCTGTTTTATTCGCGTTTGCTATTTTATTCGCACCGTTTGTTGTCTTAATTCCGAACGCGGCTATTGCACCAGCTCTAATTTATGTAGGCTTCTTAATGGTCTCTCATGTTAAAGATGTAGACTTCTCTGATCCAACTGAAGCATTCCCAGCATTCTTAACTGTTGTAATAATGCCTTTATCATTCTCAATTGCTAATGGGATTGCATTTGGTTTAATTTCTTATATTGTTATCAAAGCATGTACCGGAAGAATTAAAGAAATCAAACCACTTGCTGTTGTCATTGCATTATTATTTGTACTACAATACATTCTATAAAACCAAAAAACAATCGACTAAATCGGCGATTGTTTTTTAATTTCTTAACTTCCATTTGTAAGTGTTAAGATATCTTTAACGCTAAATTTTCTAAGTGAAAGTAGAGATATACTAGTTGAAATTATAACAATTCCTAAAGTGAGTAATAAAAAATTTAAAATAACATTCCCAGATATTGTTATATTAAAAATTTCCATTATTTCTTCATGTGAAAGTCGGTGAATAAATCCAAGTCCTTCTGGAGTCGCTCCTAGAACAGAAAGCTGTACAGGTTGAGACATTCTATGAAGTAAATCATTGCTAAATAATTCTACAATCAAAATTTCAGAAATAAAGAATCCAATTATAAAACCCATAATTAATCCTATTAATACTAATATCGAAAATTCAAATATTAATTGTAAGATAATCCTTTTAATTTTTTCGCCAAGAGCAAGATATATACCGAATTCATGACGACGTTCTCTTATAATGAGTATAAAAGTAATTATAAGAGCTATTAAAAGACTAATACTGCTGAATATAAACATACTATCTGATATCTCTTTAATTAGACTCATTGAATCATTTACATTCTCATATGAGTTTAATAAATTTGCTGTTGTCCAAAAATCAGGTAAAATTTCTAGCGCTGCTTCATGAAATGCATCTATTTCTAATGGATCAAATAGTAAAAATGGAATTGAGTCAAATCGAAGTGGATCGTCATCTTCGAGTTCTGGTAGAAAATCAGACCAATAAAAACCTAATATTTCTTCAAAACGCTCTACTAGATAATTAGAGACAAAAAGCGTATTTTGCAACTGATGATATCTATTAATTTCATGATGATTTTCAAATTCATCTTGTGATTTGTAAAATGAACCAACAATTTCGAGTTCAATTGGTATTATTGCAAGTGTGTTTTCTTCAGAATAAAATTCTAACCAATCAACATTCCCGAACATTGGAGTTTGGATACGATAGTCGAGTATAAGATAGTCCCCAACATTAAGATTATTCAATTCTAAAAAAGCATCGCTTACGATTACAACGGTATTGCCATTTAATATTTCTTCTTTAGTAAATGGCCGACCACTTGATAATTCCAATAATCCAGATTCTATTAAAAATATATTTTCATTTTCCACTCCTGTTAGTCCAAAACGTTCGAATGGTAAATTGTGGTTTGTTCGATAACTTAAAGCATCACTCGTTGGATGAGTTATATTAAAATAGTTTTGTATCAAATTCATATCAAAGAATCGATAATAATTATCGCTAAACGCATGATATAAATATAGATTAAAATCAAAAGATTGAACATAATCTAGGTTACCAATTTGTCGTAACTGAAATGTAGTTACGTTGACTGGGTTAATCCATTCATCATAAGATTCAAAATGAGTTTGTTGTCCTTGGAGGAAACTACTAGAATCAAAATGGATTGAAACAACAGGCGGTAACATTCTTCTGAGAGCTAAATCTGTATTTATTATTGTTTGGTTCGTTAGAAAACTAAAAGAAATGAATGATGACATTGTCGTGACTAATAAAATTATTAAAATATTTTTAATAGGTGTTCTTTTTAAAACTAGTAAAGCTCGTCTAAAATAATTCATTTATAGCCACCTTATTCTACGATTATGGTAAATCTCATACTCATTTCCATAGGATAAAAATTAGTAATTGTATTTTTATCGCCAGGATTTGGAATTACAAATGCGATGAACTCGTACATACCCGGTTCATTTGGCGCAATGATTGTAAAAACATCATGGAAAGTAGCAAGACGATCTTCATAAGAGACATTATACATCAAAAATGGCAATCCATTCATATCAATTTGTTTCCAGTCGAGCATTGAAATAACTAAGAAACTATGCAAATCATCTTTAAGAAAACTATGCGGTTGAGTACTTAATGCTAATTCTATAATTTCGTTTGGATATGCAACTATAGTATCTGGTTGTCTAGCTCCATCATTAGTTCTTTTGGTAAATTCTTGATTAATCATTAATGTATTCATTTGAATATTCATAATGTTTCTAGGTTGTGAATTTGTTATTAATGGTAAATTTTCGCGATTTCCAAAATTAATTTCAAAATTTACCATAAGGCTGTTCATTTGCCAAATTAAATCTTCATCATAATCTGTATGCATCTCGGGATTCAGGAAAATCCCTACAGTTAAACGGTTAGCATAATTATTTTTTTCTAAACTATTATGAAGAGTAATTGGAATTCCACTTACTCCATTGGGTTGAGGTGAAAATAAAAATTCAGTAACGTATTCAATGCTATTTCCGACTTGAAAATATACTTCTTCATAATTATAAAACAACTTTAAAATAAAGTTAAGTTCATGTTCAGCAGTTATATGTTCAATTTGAATGAAAAATTGTTCTTGTGGATTATTTAGGTTTAAACCGGGATTCCACTCTCTATACTTTTCGAATAAATCCTCAAAAGTAACAACTCCAATACTAAAAGTGGGCTTAAAATCTGGATTATCAATTAATCTTTGATATCTTTCAGGATCTAAATATTTATAACTTTTGTGCAAAATAAGTTCTGAATTTTCTTTAGGGACAATTCTGGAGTAATTAATCGGTCCTGTATAAGTTCTTTCCCACCACCCTAATAATTCAATTGGTACTTCAGATTCATTTTCAGGAATCTGAAGTGTTGTAACATTAGAACTAGGTGATATTAAACTATAAAAATAAAATATAGAAAAACATAAGGTCATTAATAAAACTAGAGCAATCAATAAATTGATTGCTTTGATTTTAAGTCTCAATTGTGATTCCTCCCTAATTTTCAGTCAAATATATGACTGTAAAAAAATCTTATCATGATGATAAATTTAAATCAAGTGGTTTAACCGATGTAAAATAATTTATTTGTTTTCATTCGCTTTTATAACTTTTTAAAATTTTTATTAGACAAATGAATTGAAATAGTCTCAATAGTACTGTATAATTAATGTTGCAATAAAGTCAAATGAGGTGGTTGAGATAGAATTTCACATTGGACAACGAATTTCATATTTAAGGAAAATTAATCAAATAAGTCAAAAAGAGTTAAGTGATAAATTATTTATCTCACAAAGTCAAATATCTAATTATGAAAAAAATAGAAGTGAACTAAACGAAGAATTAATTATATTATTATCAAATATATTTAAAGTTCCAAAAGATTATTTTGTCTTGAAAAATAATGATGAATTATTAAAAACCCAACTAGAAGAAACATTCAATAAATTATTGATGAACAAATCGAGTGAGATAACAATATTTGACGATGAATATGCGATTTTTTCAATGAAAATCGAACAAGAAGTTATTTATCGATTACTTCGAGCATCTTTTTATCTTAAGAAAAATAATTATGATAAAATAATAGAGGATGTAAAATACTTTGTCCCGACATTTGAAAAAAAAATAACAAAATATCGTACAAATTCTCTACTTTTAAAGTCCTATTATTTTTATCATTATCAATTAAATTTCTGGAAAAACAATCTTAATGAATGTTTAAAATCTTGTTATAAACTAGAAAAAATTTTTACAAATAGAAACGAAATAGCAAGAATAAATATAACAATGGCGCAGTGTCACTATCTCAACAATAATGTTAACGACGGTTTACGTCAAATTAATAAGGCTATTTCTTTAAGCAATGAAATAAATGATGAACATTTACTATCGATAGCATATACAATCTTATCAGCAATATATATCCGTTTTAAATTATTTAATGATGCGCTTAAAATATTAAATAAACTAGAAGCCCTGAATTCAAAATTAGGAAATGATAATACACAAGCTATCATTTTTTCACAACGAGGCTATATTTATGAAAAAAAACGAGATTATAAAGAAGCAATAAATAATTACAAATCATCACTTCCTCTTGCAAAAGATCAAAATAACCAAAATAAAACATTTATCGCGCTTATAATTAGTTCTCTTAAATTAAAGGATTTCACGCTAGCAACTTTTTATATAGAAGAATTAAAAAAAAGAAAAACTAAAGAGCTTGATAAAATGACATTAATGTCGCTCGAATGTGAATTACAACTGGAACTTGGAAATGAAAAATATCTTCGAGACAATTTGAAATTATTTTTAACTTATTTCGAAGATAACAATTGTCAATTCGATTTATATTATATATATACTTATTTAGCGAAATATTATAGTAGAATAAAACAATATAAAAAAGTAAATGAATATTTTATTAAAAGGGAGAAATTAAATTATGAAGTTACCTAATTTCAAAAAGAATATTTTAACAATAATGTCATTAAGTATTTTATTATATACTTTCTTATTTAGCTTGCCTCTAGATGATAGGAACATTGCTGTAGATGAACAAATCCATTCAGTTGAATGTGTCTGTCTAAAAATTTCAATTTCACAATTTCTTAATAAACTCTAGCCAACATATTCATTTTTTACCTTCCACTTTCATAAAATTATATATCATTTAATACTGGGAGTGTAATTTATGAAAGTGTTGTTAGTAAATGGTAGTCCAAATAATCGTGGTTGTACTTATACGGGTTTAGTCGAGATGGAAAAAATTTTAAATGAAAAAGGAATTGACACCGAAATTTTTCATATTGGACGTGGAGCAATTAGCGGATGTAGTGGATGTGGTCAATGCTTAAAAACGGCGCACTGTGTTTTAAAAAAAGACAAAGTCAATGAATTTCTTTCGTTAATAGAAAGTGTTGATGGAATTGTATTTGGAACACCAGTTCATTTTGCGAATATGGCGGGTGGTTTAAAATCTTTTCTTGATCGTGCATTTTTTGGAAAAGGACATCTTTTTAGAGGCAAACCAGCTGCTGTGATTGCTAGTGCTCGTCGTGGTGGAACAACTGCAGCTCTTGATGCTTTGTTAAAATATCCGGCATTTGCTGAAATGCCTATTGTTTCAGGTAGATATTGGAATATGATTCACGGTAATTCACCTGAAGAAGTCTTGCAAGATATTGAAGGGATTCAAAATTTACAGGTTGTAGCTACTCATATGGCTTGGTTATTACAATGTATTGATGTAGCTAAACAAAATGATATTCCATTTCCAACCGTTGAAAAAAAAGTTAAAACTAATTTTATTAGATAATGAAAAAAGCGCTCAACGAATGGCGCTTTTACTTTTTTTCGATTGCGATAATATATGGTGCGTCTTTTTTATTTAGAAATTGATAACGTAAAACCTCTGTTTCAGATGTATTTAAGGTAGAAATTTTTTCTTCAATAAATGAGCGTTCTAATTTTCCTTCCGCGTGTCCATGATAGACTACTAAAATTATTAAACCACCTTTTTTCAAAATGGATAAAATGTTCACTATAGCTAGCCAGGTTGTGTCACCCTTTGTTGTTATGGATTTGTCGCTTCCAGGTAAATATCCAAGGTTGAAAATTGCCGATGAGACATCAGACGATACATATTGTAGAACACGCTCATGGCCGTCATGAATGAGTTTTACATTGTTGATATTTTTTCCTTGTAGTCGGGTACGCGTAGCCTCTATTGCATCAGTCTGCACATCAAAGGCATATACAGAACCTTTATCTCCTACAAGTTTTGCTAAAAATTCAGTGTCTAGTCCGTTACCACATGTTGCGTCGATTACTGTGTCGCCTGAGTTTATCGTTCGTGTTAATAAATTTTTTGCGTAGGGCAGTATGCGTTCAAGTGCCATCGTATAATCTCCCTTGGTACGTGTTCCGTTCTTGTAAAGTGTCGTCGATTTGATTTAAAATTTCCCATTTATTAATACTCCACCAAGGTCCAACTAAATGTTCTCGTGGTCCATCACCCGTAATTCTGTGCATAATCATTTTCGGATTCATCACCTCGAGTTGTCTTACAACAAGATCTACATATTCATCGCGTTCTAAAAAACGCATCATTCCTTTTTTCACCATATGCGCCATTGCAGTCCCTTCTAAAACGTGAAGTAAGTGAATTTTAACCCCTTGAATGTCGAGTTTTCCGACCTCGCGTGCAGTTTCCATCATCATTTCATCGGTTTCCCGCGGTAAACCGTTGATTATATGAACTATGACATCGATATTTTTAGCTCGTAACTTTTTAACTCCATCTAGAAAAGTTTGATAATCGTGAGCTCTATTGATTAGTTTTCCAGTTTTATCATGGATTGTTTGTAAACCGAGTTCTACCCAAAGATTTACTTTTTTATTTAACTCGCCAAGATATTCTACAACATCATCTGGTAAACAATCAGGACGTGTTCCAATTGATAATCCGACTATATTTGGATCAGCTTTTATAACTGCTTCATATTTTTCTTTTAATATTTCAACTGGAGCATGCGTGTTTGTAAAAGCTTGAAAATAACCAATATATTTAGCATTGGGCCATTTTATATGCATACGGTCGCGAATTTCTGAGAATTGTCTTAACAAATCATCTTTGGGATTTCCGGCAAAATCGCCACTACCTTTTATGCTACAAAAAGTGCATCCACCGAATGCGACAGTACCATCGATATTAGGGCAAGTAAATCCAGCATTGATCATAACTTTAAATACTTTACTCCCATATTTATCTCGAAGATGAGTATTCAAAGTGTTATATCGTTTTTTTGTATCTGGATGTGGAAAATTCATTTTTTATAACCTCTTTATGTTCGTATAAATTTCCCCATCGAATGTTTTAATCTTAATTTCATGATCATTTATTATTGCATATGTTGGCGGATGACCTTCTTTTGGTAAAGATGCCGATCCTGGATTTAAAATCGTAATACCATCTACATTTTTTTCTAAAATTGGTAAATGTATATGACCAAAAGCAAAAATATCCTCAGCAACTACTGATTTAGGTATCGATTCATAATCATAAATATGTCCATGTGTGGCGAAGATTTTTTTAGTTGACGAAAATGGAATACATTGATACTCAGCTGTTAATGGAAAGTCACTTAGCATTTGATCCACCTCGGAATCGCAATTTCCTCGCATCGCGATTATTTTCTCGGAAATTTCATTAAATAATTTCGCAACTTCTGCTGGATTATAATTATCTGGTAATGGATTTCTAGGGCCATGATACAATAAATCGCCCAAATAAATAAGATAATCTGCTTCTTCTTTCCAAAAAGCATCGATTACTTTTTTTGCTGCAGACAAAGATCCATGAACATCAGACGCAACTACGTATTTCATATATTTTCCTCACTTTTAATTATTTAACTACTTTTAGATGACTTCTATCTTCACAACATTTTTTATATTTTTTCTCGCTCCCACAAAAACATGGGTCATTTCTACCAATTTTCTCGACAACTCTTTGTTTATTATTTGTATTTTTCACAACTTTAATTGGAGATTTTCTCATTGAATCATCAAAAATTGAATCTATGCTTTCATAATCATCGTAATAATCATCATCTTCATAAAATTCTTCAACTTCATTAATAGTATAACCATTTAAGGAAAACATCCGAGTATTATGATAAATATCACTTAATATAATCTCTACATTTTTTTTATTCTTATTAGTTAATTTATTTAAATCGATTCCATATTCACCGTTTAAATATTTGTAAATATGATCAAAAGCAAGTCCACATTTAATAAAGAGCGAAAATCGATACAAAATAATATCAATATTACTTATTTTTTCACCAGTTTCCATTTCAAAGTACTCAACATCAATTAATTTATTTTGAATTATAATATTTTTAAATTTTGTATAAGCAATTTCATAATCAAAAAATAATGATTTTCCCATCGAGATAGCCATATTCACGGGTGGAAAATACTTAGAGGGCATTTCTGATTGATGTAGAAGCAATGCGAGATGTAATTTGTCATTAGGTTCTTTTTGCTCAAGAGGTGAAATAATCTCATGAATAAGAAAATTATCAACCATAACAAACTCAATATCGCTTCGTCCGATTATTGAATGCTTTAAAACGATGTCAAGTTCTAATATGGTTATCGGATTATAAGGCTCATATCGATTAAAAAACTTAGTAAAGTCCTCAAGAGTAATAACACCATATAAATTTGTAGCTGTGTGGATATAATCAACTATACGAATAATTTTATTTATAGTATCTGCAGTTGTCTCTGCGGTATTTTCTTGATAATCATATCCTTGTTGAACTTGTTGGATTAAATTTTCATCAATGATTACTTGTTCAAATTCAGGCTCATTTTTAATAATTCTCATCATCGCGATTGAATGACCGAAATCAATAAATCGATTTGTATTTTCGTAGATGTTTATTAATAATTTGATAAAATGTTTTAAAGTTCTTTTTTCGATCACTGGATTCAATCTTGAAGAGAAAATATGAGTGGCTTCGATAAATGGCTGTCCTAGAGCGATATTTTTAGAAAATACATAAAGTAAAAGATTTTCATAATCAGAAAAATCTGGATTTTTCTTTATTATCGTTTTACTTTTAAGATATTCAAGAGCTAAGTTATAATTTTTACTTTGCAAAATCGGTACTTCTAATGGATTTAATGCTAGAAGACTTTCTTTGTCAGGAAAGAACATGGTAGCATTACGTTGTGTTTTAATGATTATTTCCATCGTTTTTTTAGAATTTTTAGTAATTATAGAATTTCGTCTTTGTAAGTCAGAAAAAAACACGTATGATTCATCTACACGAAAACCAGCAAGGTCAATTGATGTAGTTTTAGCATATCTTGTTAGACCTATTTGCGCTTCTTCGATATTTGTTAGGTCAGGTTCATAATGATTAAAAAAATCGACAAATTTATCAAACGTTAATACACCATAGTGATTGACTGCAATTTGAGCATATCTTGCCAAAAGTGCTTTTCTTTCTTTGCTAACTCTCACCGAAAATTCCTCCATTTTTTTAAACAAAATTAATTTTTTTGATAGGTCATTTTAACCATTTATAATTTCCGATAGCTGATAAAACGCTCGTCTTCACTTTTAATTATAACATATATATGAATAAAAAAACACCATTTCAGGTGTTTTAATAGCATAATTCACTAAGAACAAATTTTATAACAAACTCATATAACGCTTTAATTCCCACGTATGAACACTACTGCGATATTCTTCAAATTCCTGGTATTTTGCATCTAAAAATCGTGTTGAAATATGACTTCCTAACGCATTCTTCATTAACTCACTAGAATTAAAATTATCAAGGGCCGTTTGGAGTGATCTCGGTAATGCACGAATATTTCGTTCTTCAAGCTCTTGTTTTGTCATCGTATAAATATTACACTCAACAGAATCTGGTGCAACCATCTTATTTTTAATTCCATCGAGACCTGCTGTTAAGATTGTAGCAAGAGCGAGATACGGATTTGCTGATGGATCAACTGAACGTAGTTCTATTCTTGTTCCCATACCACGACTTGCTGGTATTCTAATGAGAGGTGATCTATTAGATGGGCTCCACGCAACAAAAACTGGCGCTTCGTGTCCACGAGTTAGTCGTTTATATGAATTTACGGTCGGGTTTGCAATCGCTGTAAAATCTGAAACATGATGTAGGATTCCAGCCATGAACTGATACGCAGTACTTGATAAACCTAACCTGTCATCTGCATTGTAAAACGCATTTTGTCCTTCTTGATCAAATAACGAAATATTACAATGCATTCCTGAACCAGCGATTCCTTTAATCGGCTTTGGCATAAATGTTGCATATAAACCATGTTTTCTTGCTACTGTTTTTACAACTAGTTTGAAAGTTTGAATTTTATCGCACGCAGCTAGGACTTCATCGTATTTAAAGTTTATTTCATGCTGACCTGGGGCAGATTCGTGGTGTGCTGCTTCAACACCCATACCTAACTTTTCAAGTTCAATTACGATATCACGGCGACAATTCTCAGCTCCATCAAGTGGTGCGAAATCAAAATATCCCCCGTTATCATTTAGTTTCATTGTAGGTAATCCTTCTTCATCTAATCTAAAAAGGAAAAACTCCGGTTCTGGACCAAGATTCATGCGAGAAAATCCCATATCCTGCATTTGTTTAATTATTCGGCGTAAATTTGATCTTGGATCTCCTTCAAAAGGTTCACCATGTTTATACACATCACAAATTAAACGACCGATTCTTGCACCATTTTTTGTTTCAGGAAAAACAAGCCATGTAGAAAAATCTGGGTGTAAATGCATATCACTTTCTTGAATTCGTGCAAATCCATCAATTGAAGAACCGTCGAACATCATATCATTATTTAATGCTTTTTCGAGTTGACTTACTGGAATTTCAACATTTTTAATAACTCCAAACAAATCAGTAAACATCAACCTTATAAAATTGACCCCTTCATTTCTTGCCGAATCAACAATCGCATCTTTAGTCCAAACTGACATATTCTACACTCCTTAAAGCAAAATAGCTACTACGATAATTTTACCCTAAAATTTGAAAATTATCAAGAAATTTAAAGAGAGTAAAAGAATGAAAACGGCCGACTTGTGTACGTTTTGAAACAAATATTTCTTTGATTTTTTAAGTTGTTATGTACAAAGTTGAAATTATTAGATTAGTGGATTTGTATTTGTCAATTAAAATGCACCCCTAGTTCAGAACACAAAGATTCTTTTTGGAGGTGCATGTTAAGTAAACATAATTTATTCTACAATAATTGTTATTCTAAATGAATTTTCGGTTAAAAATGGAAATATTGTTGCTTCTCGTCTTATTTGCCCTGCAAAAGCTAAAAACTCATATCTACCAAGTTTAGAAGGTGATGTAAAATTTATAACTCCTTCTTGTGCTTGTGGAACCCCATCTTCATTTGAATTCAAAAATACATTTATTTTATTTTGGTTATTAATATTAATCTGTTGCCAGTCTAGAAGCGCGAAGACTACAAATTCTTCGCTATGGGATGAAGTAAAGTCTCCCAAAGTATATCTAAAACTAATTTCTTCGTTCGGGGAAACTATTATGTAGTAGGGTGGTGTTTCCCAGTACTCTTGGTTGTGTAGATTAACATTAAAATTAGAATAATGAAAATCTAAAGATAAAGTATAATCTATGTTTTTGAATTTTCGATTGTCTGTCCATAAATTCAACATTCCTAAAAATTGTTCTTCGTTCATAGTTTCATATCTACCGGTAAATTCAGGAAAATAACCGACAAACAAATATTTTGTTACGATTGTTCCATAAAATTTATGCTCATATAATTGAACATCAGCTTGAAAGCTATTTGGAGATAACAATACCATTACTGTCAAATAATGAAAACTTTGCTCCAAATTTTTAAAATATTCCTCTATCGAGAAATTTATTGTTTGTCTTTCATTATGTTTCAAATTAAATATAAAATAATTGTTACTTTCGTAACCACAAATAGTAAAATTTACACTTTCATAATCGATAAAAACTTTCATTATAAACTCAAATTCATTACCCATAAAATTTGAAAAATGAGTAACAAGTTCATCTTCCCATTGATTCATAACTAATAGTCTATTATCCGGTAAATGGTTTCTATTTTGTGTTCCAAGTTCTATTCCGGTTGAATTTCCAAATATAATTTGGAATTCTTCGTATGTATGATACATTCTTAATTCAGAATTTTCATAATTATTATAACTGTAATTGTTACAACCAATTAATAAGATTATCGAGAAAATTACTAAGTATAAATGTTTTGACATTACTGAAAATCTCTATTTGTAGTACTTAAAGTTGTCCTCGGTGCATTTTGAGTATGATATCCCAAGTGAGTTCCATGAGCAACACCACTTCTAGCATTTCCTCTTGCTGTAGTACTAGCTAATGATGTATTTTCTCTCCATCCTGATGACGAGGAAGGTTCTGAACCAGAACCATGATTTATTCTAACACTCGCATATAACCAAGCAACATTTGCTGTAGTAGTTGTAGATGCAGTTGCACTCATGTTCCCTACTAACCAAGGCCTTGAAACAGTGGTTTGACCTGTCATTACAACACTTCTTGTTAACGTATTAATAGAAGTATGAATTTGTTCTCCTAAACTTATCTCATAACCATTTAAAATAAATCGTCCAGATTCTACATCTTTATCGACCAATGATAATATTAATTCTTCATGCTTTGAATTACCATCAATTGTTTCATTAGCACCTATATATTGTACTAAAGGTCCTAAAAATAAAAATACTGACAATGTTGTTAAAAAATATTTTTTCTTTTGATTAAATTTCATTTTAATCGCCTCCTGATTTTTTATAATTTACATAATTAATGGTTTGTCAAAGAGCTAGCTTCTGATTTTGTTACGTAATCCACCAATCAAAATCGTACAACCTTTTGATGCAATTTAAAACAACAAACATTTTGACTCCTCCTTCTTAATGTGACTTTATTATTACAATTGGAACAATTTGTATCTAGTTACATTATAGCATGCATTTATTAAGTTTAAAACGACATTGATGTCGCATAGTAAAAAAAATTAACAAAAAATATTTATTTTTACATCTAAATTATTGATATTCCTCAAAAATTATAGTAAAATTAAGATAAATTTAAAAACATTGTAAGGGGTGAACAAAATGGATTTAAATAAACATGAAATCGGTGATAAAATACGTCAAATAAGATTATCAAGAAACAAAACTCAATCTGAAATTTGTGGTGATGAAGCAAATATCTCGTTAAGACAACTACAAAGAATAGAGGCTGGAACAAGCATACCTAAAATTGAAACATTGTACATTCTAGCAAGTCAATTATCTGTTCCTGTAACAAATTTCTTCGATTCGAAATCAAATTTGTCGAAAGATTATTTATTATTAAAAGATAAATTAGTATTTCTTTCATTATATGACGAACAAGTTTTTATTGAAAAGCAAAAATTTATTTATGAGCAAATTAAACATAATCATTTTGATACTTTACCGCAAAAAGAAAAAGATTTCTTCTATTTTCACCAAGCAAATTCTGATATTTCTGTAAATAACAATATTTTGAAAGCAAAAAAAATATTGAAAGAAAATTTTTGTTTTGAAAAACTATCTAAAATAGAGTTTTTCTCAATTAATGACCTCCTATTAATTAAATTAAAACTTTACGAATCTATTATGACTAGTAATATCAACGATGAATTTGACAACTTAATAAATCTCCTTATTTCAAATTCGGTAAAAACAATTTATATCGAAGCTGCTCTCGTTTTAGATTGCTTTATTATAGCAATCAACGCTTATTTTAAAAAAGGCAACATCAACAAAGTGAAACTTTTATTAGGAATTTCTGAATCAATAATGATAAATAATAAACTATATCATAAACAACCGATTTTAAAAATGATTGGTGCTAAGATAAGATTATTTTATCATAATGAAAAAGAAAAAGCAGCTAAATTATATAATGATGCAATAAATGTTGCAAATAATCAAAAAAATTATAAATTAGAAAAAAAAATAAAAAAAGAATATCAACAAGACCTCGAAATATATAACGCATATACACAACTAGCAAAAGGCTCATAAAATAAGGAAGTGTCACAAATGAACCCAATTTTAAATCCAGTTATCGCTCAACTTAAAGCATATAACAACCAAGATATCGAAAATTTCATTATCAATTTTTCAGAAGATTGCGTCGTCGAAGATGGCGCTGGAAACATCCTTATGACTGGAAAAAGTTCAATGTATGCAAGCTATAAAAAAATGTTTGAATCATCACCAAACCTACATTGCCACCTAGCAAGCCGAGTTGTCGTCGGAAATTATGTACTCGACGAAGAACGCGTCACCGGCCGTGGCGGAAATCCTAAAGAAAGTCATGTAGTCGCTGTTTACCGCATTGAGGACGAGCTTATCACCCACGTCAGATTTTTACGATAAACTGAGTTTCCACAAGTGGAAACTTTTTTTATGTCATCATTCACATTCGAATTCATGGATTTGTTTTAAAACTCAATAGAACATTATCGATTTTTGTCGAACGATTTATCAAAACTTTTTTTTATGTCGATTTATCCTTTTGATTTTTACACAGTAGGTTGTGTAAAGTGTGGATTACTTGTTGACAACTCAAAAGTTATTCACAGTTTAACAAGATTTTCTTATTTTACTAGATTAAATTTACAAAAAGTGTCCTTTATAGATAACGATAGAATTGCATTTTCTAACGATATTCTACTTTAATAGACACAGTTTCGACAAATTTTTACATGAATATTCGGTTGTGGAATACAAAAATCTAGTTTTCCACAGGTTTTGTGAACAAGTGATTTTTGTATATATATATTCTACAAAAACGTGATTTTTATGGGGTTGACGTATGAAATCCACTATGTCATAATGGTAATTACAAGGACGAGAGCTGATGACGATCACAAAATACTGCCCCCGGTATGGACCCTCACGATTTGTTATCAGCGAGTCCTTGTAATTTTCTTAATGAATAATAATAACTGATTATAACAAAAAAAGAATAAGTAGAAAAACTCTCCCTCTACTTACTCTTTTTTAATTTTTTAACGATCTTCATCAACTGGTGCAGTAAACATCCATGTAACGCCAAAACGATCTTTTAATGATCCGTGAAGTGGCGAAAAGAAAGTCGGTCCAAGTTCATAAATATCCGTAGCACCTTCGATTAAAACGCTCCAAATACGGCGCAGTTCATCAGGTCCTTCAGAGATATTAACACCAACATTTCTACCTTCAACGTAGTTATCAGTATCCGACATTAATAAACTGTGACCATTAATATCCAGTTCTCCGTTAAGTAACCACTCCATTTGATCTTCGCGAATTGGATATTCAGGATTCGGTGGCATATCTTTATATTGTAATTTTCGAACCACTTCAGCATTAAATGCTTTCTCATAAACAAGCATTGCTTCAAATCCTCTACCACCAAAATGAAAATACGGGGTAAACATTTGCATAATTAAGCTCCTTCCATAAATGCATATGCATTATCTTCAACATCACTAAAATTAAAAGTTCTTTTTCCACCCATATCCACAAGTTCGCTCGTTCTAGGTGCAATATCTTTTACATTATTATAATAGTCATCGATATTATTAACTAAAAATAATAGTGATGGTTTATTATCAGCTACCTCAGGTGACATTTGCTTGATAAATGTGTGATTAAAAAGTTGAATTCGTGCATCACTATTCGCACAAGGTGCAATAACTATTGTAACAGTGTCCATTATATTTTCACGTGAAATTTCGATAAAACCAACCTGAATTAAAAAATCAGCTATCATTTCAACATCATTCACATATAACATTGTACAAACTTTGATAATTAATTCCTCCTTAATTGTCGTTTTTTATTGTAATTTTTTCAACAACTTATTAGCGAGGCCTAAATATACCATTCCATTTTCTTCATGAATCGCAAAAATTCCTGAGTCATATCCCTCTTTTACTTGAGAAATAGGAATTTCAGCAAGTAATTCAGTTTCAAGACTTGTTGCAACAAAATTTCCGCCACCTGAACCAAAAATTTTATCTTCAGAATTAGTTGCTGGATTTAAATAGTACGACATATTCTCAACCACACCTAATATATCATGCCCGAGATGTTTTGCCATCATACCAGATTTTATCGCAATATTCGAAGCCATTTTGTTTGGAGTTGTAACAACAATCGCTTTCGCATCCGGAATGAAATTTTTCAAATCAAGAGGAATATCACCCGTTCCAGGTGGCAAATCAACAATAATAAAATCAAAATCATCATCCCAAACAACATCATTAAAAAAGTGCCCAAGCATTCTGCCAAGCATCGGACCACGCCACATTAAAGGCAAATCATCCTCTGTTAAGAAATCAGTCGAAATAATATAAACTCCATCCACAGTAGACATTGGTACAATTTTTTGCTTCTCATTCATAGTAATGGTAGGCTCGTTGATTCCAAAAATCTGTGGCAAACTAGGCCCATAAATATCAGCATCAATAATACCAACTTTTTTACCAAGACGAGCAAGCGATACAGCTAAATTAGCAGAAACTGAAGACTTCCCAACCCCACCTTTACCAGAAGTAACAGTTATATATTTAGTGGTAGATGACTCACGTTCAACTATCTTTTTTTCAATAGACAATTTTAAACCCTTAAAACCTGAATCGAGTTTCACAATCTTGGCAATATTTCTTGATAAAACTTTCTCACGACTAACATCAAGACCCTCATTCTCGATAATAACAGTCACTAACGAATCATCAAAATCAATCGCAAGATGCTTAATAACCTCATCCTCAAGCACTAACTCAATCGCATTTCTTACTTCTTGTTCACTTCTCATAATTCACATCTCCTGATCGGTATCTGTTGATACTCCTGTTTAATTAAATCTGTCATAATATCCTTCGGATAAACACTAGCAAATGCCGCCGTCACTTGAAGTTCGAATTTCAGGGACGAAGGTGCTAACCTAGAAAAATTGCTGTAAATTGGGACACTTGCAACTTTTTTTAATCCTTTTAAATATAACGAACCTTGGTTTGAAAATCCAAGAACCCTTATATACCCAGGCCCATTTAACGAATCAAATTCTACCATGAGTTCTTTTGTTAATCCGGTTAATATATTCGCACAAATCCGTTGTATTCTTGTTTTTGTATATCTTTTTGTTGAAACTTCATTCATAAAATCCGTCCATGTTGAACTCGTAATTGCTGCTTTCATTAACCGATTTTCAAGACCTTCTTTCATGTCATGAATCCTAGATAAAAATTTGGGTGACGATGTTAATAATTTTTGCCGCAAGAATGGATAATGGTGTTCCCAGTTTTGTAGGTTTGAATATTCGTCATTAATTATTTGTGGTACAAATTGTTGATAATTTTGATTTTCATTCATCAATGTTCTTACTGTTGTCGCACTTGCAATAGATTGATGAGTTGCAACTTCATCATTATAATCGTTAGCCGTCCTCTTAATTGTCATAGGGATAATATTTGCACCTAATTTTTTTATTGCTCTTATATAATGAACGCCTAATGTGTTGTTTGAGCCTTGCATGTCAGGGTATAAACTAGCGATAGCGTGTGGTAAACTATATCCTTGTTTTAGATAAGGAGCAATATCAGTTTGAAAATTCGGCTCGTCAATTATGTTAGCTTGTTGTTGAAGCAATCTCATCTCGCCAATTTCACTTCCAAAGATAATATGGGTTGCTCGCATTTCCTTTAAAATTGCGATGGCTCCGTAGGCGAATAAATCGGCAGATTGGTTGGAGTAAATATATGGTAATTCGATGACAATATCAATTCCTGAATCTAGCGCGAGTTTTGTACGATTCCATTTTGATGTGATAGTTGGTTCGCCTCTTTGTGTGAAATGGCCCGACATTACAGCAATGATAATATCTGGTTGTATGAGTTCTTTGCTTTTTTTTATATGATAAATGTGACCGTTGTGAAGTGGATTGTACTCGACAATCAGACCTAAAATTAACATTTAATCGACCTCCCACTGAAATATTATAGCAGAACTGCTGAAAAAAAACTACCATTTAAGGCAGTTGATTTTATTGTTCAAAATTTCTCAAACCATAAACGATTTCGTCTATTGTTCTAAACTCTAGTCCGAGATTTCTGATTCCTTCGATAATTTTAGGTAGTGCCTTGACTGTTTCTGGTTTTGGGTGTGTGAGAATTAGTCCGCCTGGTACAATTCTTGATAATACGCGGTCGGTTAAAATTGAAGCTCGTTCGCCTCGCCAGTCAATAGAGTCGGTTGTCCACATTAGAGTGTACATTCCTTGGTCAAACGAGGCTTGTACCATCGTATCGTTAAATGCTCCTCCTGGTGGTGCAAACCAGATTATTTCTTCACCAATAATACCTGATAAGATTTCATTTGTTCGGGCTATTTCATGAGTAAATCCGTCATAGCTTAAGTTTAACCAACCCGCTGGGTGGGAATATGAATGATTTCCGATAATATGTCCGCGGGTAAAAGCCGTTTGTACTAGGTCAGGATTATTCATCGCATATTTTCCTTCAAAAAATATTGAAGCTCGTATGTTCATTTCATCGAGGATATCTAGCATTTCTAGCAGTTCTTCCCCACCCCATGCTACGTTGATAAAGAGACTTACGTATGGTGATTTTTCATTGCCGCGGTAAATTCTGTGAGCACGCAACTCACTTGTCTCATTTTGAAATGGTGTCGTATTCGCGACCATTAAGTTTTTATCGAAATATCCGTTTGATAACATATTTTGGTATGATAATTCAAAGTCAAATTCAATGCCCGCTAGACCAGGTACAAAATGCCAAATTCGGTCAAGGCGCGGTTCAATAGGTGCTTGTTCATTTTCGTCGATATAAGCTAAAATTTGATTTTTTAAATCACTTGTTCCCGCTACTTGAAATGTGAGGTCATTGTTACGTCGACCAATTTGCATTCCCAAGAGTATCATAACAAAACTCGCATAAATTAATATTTTTTTCATTCTTTAATCCTCCATGAAAATCAGTTATGATAACATGGTAGAATTTTGAGAATTTTATTCACGTTACCTATAAAAATCAAGGAGTCGATGATTACTGGCGTTTAAAACTCGCAACCGATAACAATTCATCGCCGTTTCCTTTAACTTTTCCATCAATTGATGATTTGCTACACCACCTGCTACTGCACCAACTAATGGTAGATTTTGTAATAGTTTTGCGATATCTAAAGCATCACGATAGCCTTTTTGAATTCCTAACCAATCAATCTCCACAGGTAAATCAATTTGGTCCCAATGTATGATTTTCGGTAAAATCTTACATCTTTGCTCCTCATTACTAAAAGCGAGATTAAAAACATACAACATAAAAATCCTTTCTTCCTCTTTTTCAATATCAAAGCCATACAATTTTGAACAGTCAAACAAAAATTTAACCTTAATCGACAATAAGGCAGGTAAATCAGCAAGGTTGATTAAAACTCCACCAAGACCAAAACCAACACCTTGAACAAGGGCCATTTTATAATATGATTTATACATTTTTTCAACCAAATAATCGCTTTCTGACAACGACGGATTGTGCGCTGTAGCCGCCTTGGTTAAACAGCTCGACGCAAAAATAATCGTCTCAATCATACTCTTAACCGCTATTGTGATCCCGTCCTGAATTTTATCTGGCATATAAGAATGTAGTTTTTTCTGCAATTTGTTTGATGCTTTCTTCACGATACTCGGTCTTTTTGTAAGTTCCGAATACCACATTGTTAAATCTTTTTGAACTGATAACTCATATAAATTCATCACAATCTCCCCTTTTTAAAATAGGATTTATTCTATTATATTAAACTTTTGCCTAATGTGTTAATTAATAAGATTAATGTTTTTATGATATTGACTTTTTTTGACATTTGAAAATAATAAGAGTTAGTCATAAATGCGCATCAATTTTAATAAACTAATATATCGGGATATGGCGTAGCTTGGTAGCGCGCTTTGCTGGGGGCTATGAGGTCGCAGGTTCAAATCCTGTTATCCCGACCAGTGATAACTTAATGATTGCGAGTGCGATCAAAATGACGTTGAAAAGCCTGTTGTTACAGGCTTTTTTGTGTTTTGGGAAAGTTAATGATTTTATAAAAAATCAAATAAAAAAAAGAAGTCCAACCAGACCTCTTTTTACATTTTTGAATTTTTAGCCCATTTCCATGTACTCTCACACATTTCTTCAATTCCTAGTTCTGCTTTCCAACCGAGTATTTTATATGCGTAGTCTGAATTTGCATAGCTAGTTGGAATATCTCCGAGACGACGATTTGTAACTTTATATTTTATTTTTACACCATTTGTTTTTTCGAACGCTCGAACTATTTCAAGTACACTATATCCTTTTCCTGTTCCTAGGTTGACAGTTAACAATCCAGGATTTTCTCGTAATTTTTCAACTGCTTTAACATGACCTTTTGCTAAATCAACGACATGGATATAATCGCGAACACCAGTTCCATCAAGCGTTTCGTAATCATCACCAAAAACACTTAGCTCTTTTAATTCTCCAGTTGCAACTTTCATAATAAAAGGCATTAAGTTATTCGGAATTCCATTTGGTGCCTCTCCGATAAGTGCGCTTGAATGTGCTCCAACTGGGTTAAAATATCTCAATATAACAACGTCAATTTCTGGTTCGGCAAATGATAAATCACGCAAAATATCTTCAATCATGAGTTTTGAAGCACCGTACGGATTAGTTGTAGAAAGCGCGAAATCTTCTGTAATTGGATTACTAACAGGATTTCCATAAACAGTAGCTGATGAAGAAAAGACAAATTTTTTAACATCATATTTTTTCATCACATTTAATAAATTTATCGTTCCAGTAACATTATTTTCATAATATTCGAGCGGTTTCGCAACCGACTCCCCTACTGCCTTTAAAGCCGCAAAATGAATTACAGAATCAATTTTCTCATGCTCAAAAACACGCTCGATATCGACAATATTCTTCAAATCTCCAAGATAAAACCTCGGTCGAACCCCAGTAATCTCAAAAATTCGGTCAACAACATCTTCACTACTATTAACTAAATTATCAAGAATTACCGCATCAATTCCATTCTCAATCAACTCAACAATCGTATGACTCCCTATATAACCCGTACCACCTGTAACTAAAATTGCCATAAAATAACTCTCCTCTGGGTCGAAATTCTCAAAATTATAGTCCCTTTTTTATCTATTTATTTTATTCAATAAATCCTACATTTTAAAATATATGGATTTGTTTTAAAACCACATACATCATTATCATAACAAGCTGAAATTATTTAATAATCAACCCACTAAAAAGCTTGATAGCTCCGTTAATAGCCTCGCCTCCAGAAGTTGGTAAGTCAAAAACTATCACAAATTTCGCATCTTTAAATAGCACTCGGATAAATCTTCCGATTTCATTTGCTTTTGAATATAGCTGTTTTACGTCCATTATCGCACTCGTTTCGCTGTTAATTGTGAATTCGAGTGTGGTTTTTGTTACACGTGACGATTCGACAGTTCCATTTATTAAGTTTTTCAAATACATTAATTCAACAAGATTTTCTACACCTTCAGGCATTATACCAAAACGATCGACAAATTCTAGTTTTAACTCAGTAAATTGGGTGTCATTTTTTAAAGCTTTCATTTTTTTATACATCTCGATTTTTAAACTCGCATCCCCAATATAATCGTCTGGAATGTAGCGGTCGATTCCGATTCCAATATCTAGTTCTTTTGCTGATTCTGTTAACATTTCGGTTGTTAAATCCTCAATTGAAGATAATGTATCAAAACCTTCGCCTAATTCGGCGACCTTGATTGCTTCAGCTAACATTTTTGTATATAAATCAAGTCCTACTGTATCTAAAAAACCATTTTGTCTAGTTCCTAACATATCGCCAGCACCTCTAATTGCTAAATCACGCATGGCAATTTTAAATCCAGAACCGAGTGCTGTAAATTCTCTAATTGTTTCTAACCGCTTTTCTGAGTTTGCCGTTAAAACGTAATTTTGAGGATAAAGAAAATATGCATAGGCAATCCGGTCGCTACGACCAACTCGTCCTCTTAATTGATACATCTGTGATAAACCTAAGCGATATGCATCCCCGACGATTAATGTATTAGCATTCGGGATATCTATTCCTGTTTCAATAATTGTCGTACAAACTAATACATCGAATTCACAATCTTCAAATGCCGTCATTGTATCTTCCAATTGCTCACGACTCATCTTTCCATGAGCATACCCAACACGAGCATCTGGCACTAACTTTTGCACTTTCTTTACTACAGACGGAAGGCTTGTAACCCTATTGTGGAGAAAAAAGACTTGACCACCTCGAGCAAGTTCGCGTTCTATTGCATCCCGAATAACTGAATCATGAGCTTCAAGAACGTAGGTTTGTACAGGATAACGATTTTCAGGCGGCGTTTCAATCATCGATAAACTTCTAATGCCAATCATTGACATCTGCATAGTCCTCGGAATTGGTGTCGCGGTTAAAGTCAATACATCGACGTCCGTTTTTAGTTGTTTAATCGCTTCTTTATGTTCAACACCGAATCTTTGTTCCTCATCAACAATTAACAAACCTAAATCTTTAAATTTTATATTTTTTGATAAAACAGTATGCGTCCCCATCAAAACATCAACTCTTCCGTGTAATGTCTCTGACAGAATAATTTCACGGTCTCTAGGTGTGACATGCCGGTTTAATAATCTAATATTTACAGCATGTTCGGAAAAACGTTTTTTAAAGTTTTCATATTGTTGACGGGCGAGTATCGTAGTTGGAGCAACATATATTACTTGTTTGTTATCCAAAACAGCTTTCATCGCTGCTCTCATCGCGACCTCAGTTTTTCCATAACCAACGTCTCCAATCAGCAATCGGTCCATCGGATGTGGTTTTTCCATATCTGCTTTTATTTCAGCTGTTGTTTTTAATTGGTCAACTGTCTCGACAAAACCACACGCATTTTCAAATTCTTTTTGAACCGACGTATCCTTGGAAAATGCAAAACCTGGTAAATATTTTCTTTTAGCATAGACTTCAATTAATTCTTTAGCAATATCCTTTACTAGTTTTGATGCTGCTTTTTTGGTCGCCTCCCAGTCTCTTCCACCGAGTCTAGATAATTTAGGAATTGCTCCTTCTGAACCGACATATTTTTGTACCATGTCAATTTTGTCAATCGGAACATATACACGGTCTCCTGCTTTATATTCTAAAGTTAAAACATCTCGTTTTATTCCTAACATATCGATTGTTTCAACGCCTACATACCTTCCAATTCCATGTTGTAGATGTACAACGAAATCGCCGAGCATTAATTCGTTGTAGTCTTTTACTCGTTGTCCATCTCTTACACGCCCATGAAACGTCGATTTTTTCTTAACAGATGCTTTTATTTCTACATCTGTGTAAACGATAATACCTTCATCTATTAATTCAAAACCTGCTTGTACCATTCCAGCGATAACATTAATTGTTGCTTCTTGTAATTTATCTTTATCTTTATTAATCGTTGCAACAGGTAATTGAGCAATTGTTGCCCTGTTCAGTATACTATTTCTTAAATCAGCACTTTCTGAAATAATGATAACCTTTTTGTCTAGTTTGATAAGCGTCTTTAGTTCATCCATGAATAAATCGAGATTTCCGTGATATTCTTCTACCGACTTAGACTTAAAGTTTAATATCTTTGATATATTTGCGTCGTCAAGCCTTGTTGTATGTTCGCTTAAGAAAAGCTGTTTATAATTATTGTTAAAAGAATATTCTGCTTGTAATGAAATTCCAGCAAGTAACTCACCGCGCGACGTTGCCGCCTCATTCCAAATCGCGAGTTCATCATTTGTTGCCTCAGCATGGATTGCAATTTTATCTGCGCCTATCCACAAAAGTAGAGGATTATCTAAGTATTCAAGCAAAGTTGAGGGGTTATGATAGACAACTGGCAAATATTTATGCATTAAATCCAGATCTGTATATGACTCAATTCTCGCAATATCTTTATTTACAGTGTGAAGCAAGACATCTTTACTTTCACCTGTAAGACCTGATAGATGTTTTTGTAAATGTGGTTGTATCATTTCAGAAATCTTTTGCGCAAGTTCGTTATCTAAAAAAAACTCATATAGAAGTGTAATTTGCGCAATAGAAATTTTCTCGATTGAGCGTTGTGTTTCGACATCGAAATTTCTAATTGTATCTACTTCATCATCAAAAAATTCAATTCTTAATGGATTATCTGCTTCTTTTGGAAATATATCAAATATTCCTCCTCTTATCGAAAATTCTCCAACTGTTACAACTGTTGACGCTCTTTTATATCCTAGCTGAATAGCTTTTTGTACTAAATCTGTAGGTTCGTAAATATCTCCAGCTTTTAACTCTATTTCTGCTTGAGAAAATATGTCTATTGGAGTTAGATATCTTCGTAAAGCATCAACATTCGCAATAATGATCTGTTTTGGATTTGAAACAATAGCCTTCAAAGTTAATAATCGCTCAAATCGTAGATCACTAGAAGCTGATAACATGTTGGCTGTCATGAAAGAATCGAGCAAAAAAGGTACTACTTCAACACCTGGCATTAGTGACAAACTATCATATAATTTTCGACCATCGTGCTCATTTCGTGTTATTACAACAACTGGTTTGTCATGAGTTTCTTTAATGCTTGCGATAATTTCTGGATAAAGATTTGTAGTCACACCAGTTAAAAGTACATTTCCTTCTCGCAAAGAACTATGAGTTTCTTCAAAAACCTTTGAAGTTATAATAAGATTTTGGATGAGTTTCATACGAGTCTCCTTAAATGTCCATTTTCGACATAAAAAACGACATTTTATCGATGTCGTAATTTTATATATTAAGTATACCATATTTTGCTATTGATTACACTCTAAATTGATAGAAAAATTTTAGACTAACTGTATCTTATTTTACTTTAACAACTGCATTTTCCACTTTTTATCAGACAACCTCGACAACCTGCATTTTCAAGAAAAATTCGTTTCTCTATCTGACGTCCAGTTATTGTATTTGCAAGTCCACCTTCACCAGTTTCTTTAAGTGATGTATGCATATTTTTCCCAATTTCATACATTGCCCCAATTACTTCATCAGCCGGAATTTCACTTATTAATCCAGCGAGTGCCATATCAGCTGCAATAAGAGCATTAGTAGAACCTGCGGCATTTCTTTTTATACAAGGAACTTCTACTAAACCTGCTACTGGATCACAAACCAATCCTAGCATATTGGCTAACGCAATGGCAAAAGCGTGTGCGGATTCTTCTACAGTACCTCCAGCTACTTCCACTGCCGCGGCTGCCGCCATCGCACTTGATGTACCAACCTCCGCTTGACAACCTCCTGTTGCGCCAGAAATAAAAGCATTATTTGCAGTTATTAGACCAAAAGCTCCGCTTGTGAATAAGAAATCAATCATTTGGTCACGAGTTAATGATAATTTTTTTTCTAGTGCGAAAAGAACTCCAGGAACAGTGCCTGCAGATCCAGCGGTCGGTGAAGCACAAATTATTCCCATGGCAGCATTAACTTCGTTGGTCCCTATTGCATGAGTACAAGCGTTTAAAACAGTATCACCACTTAAACCTCTGCCAGTTTTTACATATTCAGATAGCTTTTTTGCATCGCCGCCTGTTAATCCGGTTGTAGAAAAAGCACCTATTAAGCCTTGATCCCTTGCTTTTCTCATAACATCTAAATTGTCAGCCATCAAACCACGAATTTCTTCAATTGTTTTACCACTGGATTTTGATTCAAATTCGACCATTATTGTGGCTATCTTTTTTTTATTTTTTTTACATATTTTTAATAATTCATCCACGCTATTAAACATCTTTTTTGACCTACTCTTTGATTATTTTAAAACTTCCTCCACCAATTGAAACTCCGATTACCTCTATATTTTTTTTAGCATCACTAAGATGTAATTTCACAGTATTTGGATGAAGAGCAATATTTTCTTCAAGTTTAAACTCTATTTCCATTTCAGTTTCGTCCGCATATTTAAAAGCATTAGGAATTCTCAAATCATCGGTTTCAAAATCCAATAATCCACCGACAAGTGCGACATCTGTTCCATGTCCTTTATATGTTTTTGCGAAGGAATTGTACAGGGTTATTACTACTTTTTTTGGCTGTTTTTTAAACAGTTTCCTTCCGTATTTTGCTATCTCCAAAGCACCGGCAGTGTGAGAACTAGAAGGTCCTACCATAATTGGGCCTATTATACTAAAAACAGATTTGTATTCCATCCATTATTCCTCTTTTCCTGACATTGTTCAACAATATATATAGTATACACAATTTTAAAAGATTTTTCCATAGAAAAAGTCGGTGTTTCCAAATGAAATTGGTTAACCGACTATTTTCATTTCAAAAATAATTCTATGTTTTCACTTTTGTGAAATATTTAAAAATTATTTTTGTTTACTTTTGTGATTTACAATTGCACCTACAGCAGCTAAAGCAATACCGAGTCCGATAGTTGATGTAATAACTGTTCCTGTTTGAGGTAAGTTTGGACGGTTATTACCTTGGTTATTTCCACCTTGGTTATTTCCACCTTGGTTGTTTCCACCTTGGTTGTTTCCACCTTGGTTATTTCCACCTTGGTTATTTCCACCTTGGTTATTTCCACCTTGGTTATTTCCACCTTGGTTGTTTCCACCTTGGTTGTTTCCACCTTGGTTGTTATCACCTTGGTTGTTATCACCTTGGTTGTTATCACCTTGGTTGTCATCACCTTGGTTGTCATCACCTTGGTTGTCATCACCAGTATCTTCTTCAACTTCGATTAATGCACTATATGTAGAAATTAACGCTTCTTTTACAGAATTAATTAATTGAATAGTTACATCATTAGCTTCTAAGTAACCATTTTTGATAACTTCGATTAATTGTTCTG
>JGI24703J35330_11748850_pt1 | contig 49612 bp, 37 predicted proteins | sample TergutNt197P1_FD_35330 | JGI IMG/M metagenome (IMG submission 35330)
TTTGTACGAATATTCGCTAATATTCAAACAAAAATTAACGTAGTATGGTGTCAAAAAGACCGAAAAAACTTATAGGTTTTTATGTTAATCGACTATATAACCTATGAGGGGATTCATTTGTAGAATGCTTTGCGAAACAAATCGAAATATTCTTGAATTTCGCTCAAAAATCTTTCGTATTCTTTTTGATAGTCTTCTAAATTTGTGGATTTGATTGTGTTTAATTGCGTGTTAGAATAGCCGAGCTGTGTCCAGTAAATGACATTGACAGCTTTTTGAGGCTCAACTCCATCTTTGAATAGGCTTTCATCGATGTTTGCAAAGAATTTAGACATAATTTCTTTGAATGTGTTGCTATATGCGTTTAAGAATCCGTCGCACGTCTTTTCTTGATGTGCTGTTGTGAGAAAATCGAATACCATCGGATATTTGTACGACAAATCGATTTTTAGAAGAATAGTTTGCCACAATCGCTCAAGAATGTCTCTTTGCTCAAAGTTGATTAGCTCAAAATATTCCTTCTTCACAATATCTGTTGCATACGCTAACAAGAACTCAAACAGCTTTTTTTTACTCTCAAAATAATGAAATAACAGCCCTTTTGAAATCCCAGCTTTTTTAACGATGTTTTCGGTATTTGCGACTTTGTAACCTTTGTTGAACTCAACAAGTGCCGCATTTATGATTCTGTCACGTTTTTCTACGTCCATTGACATAATTTTATGTCCTGATAAGTCCTGCATTTTATGTTCACTCCTTTCCGCCACCAACGCGGCATAAATAAAACTTGGCAAATTTCGGGTCGGCAAAGCCACCCCTGCAATTTTTATTCAACTTTTATCAACCACCTCGCTTTTATGGAATTGTATTGACTTAACCAGTCAATCATATTATAACATAGTTGACTGGTTGAGTCAATAGGTTTTTCAAAAAAAACTCGAAAAATTTGAAAATTTTCAAACTTTTCGAGTTTTGCCAAATAAGAGTTGCGGTGTCAGTGGCTCTGCTGGTGAGCAGGCAACTTGAAGCTTTGCAAAACAAGAGCATAAGGGGGGTCAATCTGCTGTTAGAGTTTGTTTTTTCAACATAGTCAACAATGGCGATTTAGATAAGTCCGCTTTTTGAGCGTTCATAGCAGAATCGGTGAGTTTTGCCATACCAGTAGCTGCGTTAAATTCGATTATGCAGACCTCTTCGAATATATCGAGGATTACACGGAGCATACAGTAATTAAATCCAGCCTGATTTGCTTGCAGAATACGCTGAATAATCTCACTTATAAAAAGCGTATGTGTGGGCGAATTGGGAGTGCTTTTTTGCAAAAACATCTGCTTGATTGATTTATACACCGACTTCAAAGCCATATCATCTGGAGTTATACGCGGATAGAGTTTTGGGTCGATTGCTTCACCACGTTTGAGCCTTTCATATGTGTCCTTAGCTGCGAACAACCGCTCTTGTGAAGATTTGTTACTTGCAAATCCAGATAACCTGATGTCTTTTACTTTTATGCTGAGTGATTCTACATCGTTATATTCGTTAATGTCGATATTAACCATAATATCGACTGTGTCGCCGATATTAAACCAGGATTGTTCAAAGCTACTCGAAAAGTCAAGAATTTTTAGAATCATCCCTAAATATTCGATGTTAAAAGAGGTGTATTTGCCATCTTTGAGTGGGCGTTTGCTAACAATCCTACAATCTGGTAGGTAGAAAATTGGCACGGGATTTCCCGCACCAAAAGGGGATAATACGTCTAAACTTTTGATGTTTTGAACTGTTAAATGTTTTGCTTTAGGTCTAAGAGCGGCTACGATTTCAGCGGTAGGCATACTTCCGATTGCTGAATATTTTTGCTTGGCGTATTTGTAAAGTTTTTCTCTAAAAGCCAGAAGATTCTCGTTGTCTTCGCCGCATTCCAGCGAGAACCCGCCTGCTCCGATATGTCCGCCGAATTTGAAGAGCAGGTCTTCACAATAAGTAAGGGCTTCAATTGCAGAAAATCCAGTGACGTTACGAAAGCTCCCTTTTGCGAATCCGCTTTTATCGATTGTGGTTACTACACACGGTTTTCCGAATTTTGTTACCATACGTGATGCGATAATCCCGATTACTCCGTGATGCCAAACTTCACCGTGTAGGAATAAAATTCGTTCGTCTAATAGATTTGGGTCGGTTTCTAAAACAGATTCTATTTCAGATAAAATCCTACGTTCTTCTTCGACACGCTTAATATTAAGGGTGTTGAGTTCGCTTGCTTTGGTTGAAGCTAGTTCATAGTTTTCACACAACAAAAGCTCGACAGCATTTCCAGCGTGAGCAAATCTACCAGCCGCATTGATTCGTGGACAGAGTATAAAAGCAACAGTCATCGCATCAAATCCAGATTCGAGGTAGTCAGATAACCCTGCAACTCTCAAGAGGCAACGCAATCCGATGTTTTCAGAACACTGCATATTTTTAAGCCCCAGCGTCACAAAATTACGATTTTCATCAACAAGCTCGACTACATCACCAATCGTTCCAATAGCAATCAAATCGCCGTATTGTTCGATTACTTCAAGTTGAACGTATGGTTCATACTGCGATGCTGTATCACACTCCAGCGCGGTAATTAGTTTCAAAACTACGCCACACCCTGCTAATTCTTTGAAAGGGTATCCACAATCTGACTGTTTAGGGTTGATGATTGCCCCTGCTTCTGGAAGTATCGATGGTACTGTATGATGGTCAGTTATAATCAGTGTCATCTCGTTTTGAGCGATGAGTTTAGCTTCTTCAACTGCCGAAATTCCGTTATCAACTGTGATTAGAAGTTTCGTTTTGTTTTTAGCGATTTTGTTAATTGCAACATCATTTAGACCATACCCCTCGTCACGAGATGGGATATACCAGTCAACCTCACCTCCACTAGCTTCAAGGTAGCTGTAAAGAATTACGGTTGACGTTATTCCGTCACAATCATAATCGCCGTAAACAGTGATTTTGTCACCATTTTCGAGTGCGGTTTTGATTAAAGAAACCGCCTCATCCATTCCTTTAAGCAAAAAAGGATTGTGAAATTTTTCGTGTTCAAAGAAAGACTTTGCCATAGCTTCCATAACGTCTAATTCCGAGAAACGTGCCTCAAAAATCGCACGTGGAAACGCTCCGAAATTTTCAAGAACCGCAAAAGATTGCGTGTTTTCAGAATTTTCGGAGCTTTGATTTATTTGTGGTTTTTTTGAACCCATAACATCCCATTTTTTGAACATTTGGTCTAATAATTCCTCACTTAGTCTTACGTTTTACGTTAATCACGCTTTCGATTTTTTCGAGTTTTTTTATAAGTTTGCCCAGCTGTTCCATGCTCAAAATATCGAAAGTAAAGTGTAAAACTGCGTTTCCATTAGGAAGAATGCGTGAATTGTTATTGAGAATATTAACCTTGCTTTCCGCAACAAATTCAACTGCATCTTTTAACAACAAATCGCGATTAGTCGCAAGAATTTCGAGGGTAACTTTATAAGATGTTGTTTTAGATATAGCATCTTCCAACCATGTTGCTTTTACAATTTTTTCTTTGTTTTCTTCGAGTTTGTCTGGGGTTAAGCGTGATTTAATGTTCACACAATCAGATATATGAACTGATACACCGTGTCCTTTTGTAATAAATCCGACAATCTCATCATTCGGTAATGGATTACAGCAGTTTGCGAATTTAACTAGACAATTGTCAAAACCTTCAATTTCGACATTTATTGCTTGTTTTGATTTTTGAATCTTGTCTATATATTTGTCGGTGGCGACATTACCACCTGTGTTGTTGGAGGTGGTCGCTCCACCAAGTTCGGTTTTGAGCCATATAGACACATTATTAGTCGAAATTTCTCCGTAACCGATTGCCGCATAAAAATCATCAAGGTTGTTGTAGTTATGTTTTTGAGCGAGTTTTAGTAAAGAGTGTTCGAGTTCGGATTGCTCAGAATTGTTGATTACAGTAGCCCCTTCTCGTTTAAGTATACTTTCTACAAAAGTTTTGCCTGATTTTACGTTATCGTCACGCCGTTCGTTTTTGAGCCAATGGCGAATTTTGCTTTTCGCTAAAGATGTTTTAGCATAATCCAACCATGAGCGATTTGGTCCTGGTGCAGGATTAGAAACGATGATTTCTATTACGTCACCAGTGTTAAGTTCTTGGCTGAGTGATACTGTTTTTCCGTGTATTTTAGCCCCAGTCATATTATTACCTATGTTTGTGTGGACAGCGTAAGCAAAGTCAATCACGGTTGAGCCTTTGCGTAAACTTTTATGGTCGCCTTTAGGGGTAACTACATGGACTTCGTCAGATGTAAAGTCGCGTTTAATCGCTTCGGCGATGTTGTCGACATCTGAAGAAGTGCTTTGCAATTCAATCATTTCGCGGATATGGTCAAAGCGTGTGTTTACACCCTCTTTAATTCCAGCTTCGCCGATTTTATATCGCCAGTGAGCCGCAACTCCAAATTGTGCGATTTCGTGCATTGCACGGGTACGAATCTGAACCTCAAACGGTTGACCCTCGCGCCCTAAAAGAATTGTGTGGATTGATTGGTAGCCGTTATCCTTTTTGTTGGCAATATAGTCCTTGAACATCTCGGAGCCTGTAAGTGGGGTGAACATATCATGTAGTATGCCGAGGACGCTATAACAATCACCATTAGTTTCGGTGATTACACGAATGGCGTATACATCATAGATTTGTTCAATATTTTTCCGTGTCAGATAATATTTTTGACATAGGCTGTATATGCTTTTTACACGACCTTCCAACAAAGGTACAGGGTTAATATCAGAAAGTCGGGATTCGATTTTTTTCATAATCGCTTCAATACAATCGAATCGGTTTTGGGTATAGAACTCCAAATCGCTTACAACGGCGTTATAAGCGTATCTGTCGTAATAAAAAAGTGCGTAGTTCTCAAGCTGATTTTTAAGATAAGTCATACCAACTCTATGAGCGATTGGTGCATGAAATTCGATTGTTTCAAGTGCGATTCTGATTTGTTTGTCACGCCTAAAAACGCCCAAAGTTTGCATATTATGAAGCCTGTCTGCTAGTTTGATAACAATCACTCGATTATCATTAGACATATCAATTAGCATTTTACGGATATTCTCTGAGTTCTCTTCGTCTTTGGTGAGCTGTTTCATAGCTCTATGTCCAGTACCTTCGACACCTAAGTTTACTTTGCTGACTTTTGTTGCACCGTCTACTAATTTTGCGACATCTTCACCATATCGGCGTTCTAATTCTTCAAATGTTACGTCACAATCTTCCACCACATCGTGTAGAAGGGCGGCAATAATCGTATCTGAGTCCATCTTGATTTCGAGAAGAATTTCTGCAACAGAAATAGGGTGAGAAATGTACGGTTCACCTGATTTACGCATTTGCCCCTTATGAGAAGTTTGCATAAAATCATACGCATCTTCAATTTTATTGAGGTTGTAGTTAGCTTTAACTTTGCGAACTTTTCCCATGAATATATGCTTATAGTTGTTATAATCGATTGTCGCTAACTTGTGTTCATGTTCGCGTTCGAGCGTTTCGCGGTCGAGAATATGTGCGTATTCGATTTTCATGACATTTCTTCCTTTGCATTTGAGTTTTTATCAGCACTATCAGCACAAAGTTAAGTGTATAGCGAGTTAAAAATAAAATGCTCCGCATTTTATTCGGCAAGCATTGCTTGCCGCCGTGCCAACGGCACGGGATAATCGCTATGAAATTAAGTCAGGGTCGCCTGAGGCGGACTCCACAGCGAACGCTGCAGATTGAAAATGCAAAGCATTTTCAATCTAACTGATTATAACACATATTTGATTTTTTGTCAATAGGCATTCTTAGTTTCTATAAAGGTCTAATTACAATTTAATCGGCGAAACACTAAAATCCAGACCGCATTCTCTTTTTTTCTTGAACGCCAATCCGTATATATTGGTACAGCGTTCTTCAAGTAATACTTGTTTTTTCGCTCCATCGCTTTTTTTCATAAGTGCTGCGAGTGAGGTATTTATAGGCAATTCACAGTTAGAATTAGCTAGAATTTCACGACCTTTTTCATTCATTCCAAGAACACGTACATATTGCACACCGTGCTTTATATCGCCTTGAGTAATTCCTAAAAAGCAACACAATACTGCACGCCGAATTCGTGCTAATGTGTACCGTTTAGTCTTAGTCAGAAAGTATAGCTCGGATAAGTTGCGTGCCATTCGTGCTGCCTTAAAAATACGATTTTCAAGCCCACTCTGAACATTTGGGGCTTTTTTGATTTCTTTAGGCGAAAGCATTCGGAGTTTTGCAAGAATCGCCGTTTCAAGTTTACGAATGTCAGCATAATCAGCCGAATCGCCATCTCTCTCATCAAAATCCATCGGAGTGACACCGCTAACCATCTTACCTTCAATCAACATCTGGCGAATTTGCGACGCAGACACAATCGAGTCATATTCATCTTTATATTCGTCGTGAGCTGCCCCCACTCTCTCAATTGTGAACGGTTTAATGTTTGAACCAGATTCGTTCAACGCCTTGATATATTCTACGGCGAGAGTATTGTTCGGGTGAGCAAAAACTTCTACTACATCATCGGTATAGAACTCTTCCATAGCTGATTGTAATGCGGCTGGGTATGACTTTCCACGTCTCATAGCACTGTGAAATTCTTCGCTTTCGAGTGTGTAATGCACCGCACCCGCCGCTTCTTCTAAGAGTTCTATGTTGCCGCATTCACTCCCGAAGCTAAGAACATCTATACAGCCCAAGGCGTTTAGGATTGACACTGCACCAGTCGCAAACTGTTCTGCACTCGATAATACAAACGCACATGGAAGTTCGATGACTAAATCCACACCGTTTTCGAGTGCTGCTTTAGTCCGCACATGCTTATCCACGATTGCAACATCTCCTCTTTGAGTGAAGTTGCCACTCATCACCGCAACTATGTGAGTGGCTCCAGTTTCAGCACGTGTTTTTTCGATTTGCAACTTGTGCCCGTTATGAAAAGGGTTATATTCTGCAATTATTCCAGCTGTCACGTGTGTTTCACCACCCCTCAGAGGTGATTCTCCAACACTTTTTCCTGCGGTGTTATCAAACATTTGTTTTGAATTGGATGTAGTTTTACTCATTTTTGGCCTCGACTTTCTATTATTACTCAACTGACACAGTGAATTAAATTGACTTTTTTCTTTTAAATACGGCGAAATTCCGTTAAAACAATCGTATTTTTTCAAAAATCGCTTGATTTTTTTCTAAAATTATGATATAATTTATTGTATTGTTTTCGTTTCAGTGACCAAATTAAAATCAAAGGAGTTAAAACTGATGAATATACTTGTTATTAACGCGGGGAGTTCGTCCCTTAAATATCAACTAATCAATATGCAAAACGAAACTGTAATCGCAAAAGGGCTTTGCGAAAGAATTGGAATTGACGGCAAATTTATACACACAACCCACGATTCACGTAAAGTTTCGGAAGATTGTTCTTTCCCTACTCACAAAGAAGCGTTTGAAAAAGTTGTAAAAACACTCACAACTGGTGACGCTTCTGTAATTAAAAGTATGGACGAAATTAACGCAGTAGGACATCGAGTAGTCCACGGTGGTGAGGTTTATAGCGAAACTGTAAAAATTGACGAAAACGTTGTTTCAAAAATCGAAGAGTTAAAAGCGTTCGCACCTTTGCACAATCCAGCTAACGCACTCGCTATTCGTGCGTGCCAAGCGGTGTTTCCAGAAAGCACTCCACAAGCGGCTGTTTTTGACACTGCGTTCCATCAAACCATTCCAGATTTTGCATACATGTATGGTCTCCCTTATGAATGTTATGAAAAGCACGGAATACGCAAATATGGTTTTCATGGCTCGTCTCATAGATTTGTTAGCGGATTCCTCGCTGAAAAAACTGGGCGTAAGTTAAAAAACCTAAAAGTCATTTCATGTCACTTAGGAAACGGGTCTTCAATCGCTGCGATTTGTAACGGTGAGTCAATTGATACTTCTATGGGTTTCACCCCGTTAGATGGACTTCTTATGGGGACACGATGTGGTGCACTTGACCCATCGGTAGTAACTCATCTTCAAAAAGAATTAGGTTTCACACCAGACCAAATGAATGATTATATGAACAAAAAATCTGGTCTTTTGGGAATCGGTGGTTATTCTGACAACCGCGAAATTAGCGATAATGCATACCGTGGTGACGAAAAAGCAATTCTCGCAACTGCGATTTTGCGTTATGGAATCAAAAAATATATCGGTGCATACGCCGCTGCAATGGGCGGGCTTGATGTAGTAATTTTCACTGGTGGAATCGGCGAAAATGCTGCAGATATTCGCCGTGATGTTTGTTTTGATATGGAGTTCTTGGGAATCGAATTTGATGAGCCTAAAAACTCACTCCCTGAAACTCGTGGACAATTTGTCAAAGTTTCAAAAGAAAACAGCAAAACCGAAGTCTGGATTGTTCCAACTAATGAAGAACTTATGATTGCTAAAGATACTAAAGAACTATTCGGGCTGTAAGAGCCAGTACAGTATCGTAAAAGCCAGTTCAATAAACCTCCACGGAAGCCAAACAAGATGTCCGCAAGCGGAGCTTTGCTTCGCTATAGGACATTGCCGATGGGAAAACTAACCATCACACGTTAGCTTCCGTGGAGGTTTGTTTCATAAACGGCAATCGCCGTAGCGTCCATAGCGGCTGAGCGGATTATTCCGTCGCTGACCACGTATACATACCCACCTCGAATAAAGGCAGTATGAATGTCGGCGTTTATGCCAACACCCTCCGCTAAATCGAGGAAGATTTGACCGATTACCACGAATCCATATTCTTTAGAATAGCTAAGCACAAACGAACTTTCCAACCACGAAACGCCGTTAAAATATCTGACTGGCACCACAATCGCCCCCAGACCAGTTGTCGAGTCATGACTTACTGCTACTGCTGCACGATTATACTCTGAAACAACAGTTGTAAATTCTTCCCAACCACGGTTTGGGACTGGCAGTGTAAATGTATGTTCGATTATACCAGTGCCAGAATTGTACATAATCAGCTGGATTCCTGAACGAACCCTTGAATGCCCTTCGGATTCGCTTTCTTCGTTGGTATTGAAGAGGTCACCATCATCATACATCACCCTGATTTCAAAATAACGCTCTTCTCCCCAAAAATAAAAGCTCCTCCCAGTATTATTTTGATTGGGTGGTGATACGTCAGCGATTAATCTGCTGATTTCGTTAAGAAAATTCGGATTATGAGGCATTGTTGTGTCGATTGCGTAAATCTGTTCGGCGATTACATAAACTTCGCTATTCGTAAAAGCCGTACCTACGATTTCGCCAGAGCCATCAGCAATATTATTGATAGTTGGTGCTACAATTTGTAATTCAGTGTCGAAATTATACAGAGAGACTCCGTTTCTTGTAACCGAAACCGTTCGGATTAACCCAGCACGTTCGTCTAAAAATCCAAGTTCTACTCTACCGCGGACGTTTGTCCATGAAGTGGTTGTTATTTGAGAGAGTCCGCCACCGCTCATAAGCCCCATACGCAGGAGTTGGGTTTGATTTTGGCGTTCGTTATAGAATCCCATAATGATTGAGTTTTGGAAAGTTTCGAGCCAACACGGGCGTTCGCCCGAAACAGCGTTAATAGTAAAATCACCGTCACCGTCGAATGTACCAATCACAGTCATATTCGCGTATTCTGAACCACGCATAAACTCTATGTTTCTAAGCGGAACGTAACGCATTTCATTGCCGTTTTCGCTGTAACTTGGGATAAAACCGTCATACTCGTTAGGATTGATGTTATTTCGTGGCATATAGTCGGCAAAAATCAAGAATCCGCCACGATGTTCATTTAGAGCAAGTTCTCTGAACATACCGTCAAACATATATATGTGGAGGGGTTCGCCAGTAAATTCGAGTGCACAAAATTCATATACCACAGTTTGTGGCTGTGTGAATATAAAGGTTTCCCCGTTATTTTGATTGTTAGAGTCGGTTTCAGGGAAATATAGATTGGTCTGCCTAAGTTCGCTATAGATTGCGTATAATTTATGTTCGTTTACAAAAATGCCTAGCAGTTCACCGCCTGTGCGTGAAAATGTTGGTGCAGTTTCAAATAAACCAGCGTTAATCGCAATTGCTTGAATAATTGCGTTTTCATTATTCGTGTTTGCTTTGAATACGTACACTTCACTCGCAACGGTAATAAACGCTGTTTCTGAACTCAGATTTTGTGCGAGCGGATTTTGTATTCGGTTGAAACGTTCCGCTCTAAAAAGCGGTTTTGTTGACGTTCGAGCTGTGTTTTGTTCATACGTGCCGCCAAAATAGTACAATCGTTGCGTACTCTGGAGTTCAAATACTTCAGCATAACTCTGAGGTATCCAGTTTTGAAGCCCTTGCAATCCCCATTCTCCAGTCGAGATATAACGCAGAAAAAAGCTCAAAAAAATTACAGTAACCGCCATTGAGCTACAAAAAATCACACGTGGAAGATTTTCGTAAGCAGCGTTATTATCAAAATCGTCGCTTTCGCCATATTCGTCAGAATCGCTGGATATACTGTTTTTAGTGAATTTCGGAGTGAGGTTGGTGTCGTGTTCTTCAGAAACTTCAGTAATGGCGATTTCGGCAAGTGCTAATTCGCTATCGACTTGCGTTATTTCTTCGAGTGGCAGTACTGGAGATAATATTTCTTCGGCGACGTTTTCGGCAGGCGTACCCGGGGAAACATTTCCAGTAACGATTGAGTTTAGTTGGTTTTCGAGGCGTTCTTCGAGTTCGTGGCGACGGTTTTTAAGTAGCTTTTGGCTTTGGCGTGTGCGTGCGGTGTTCAACAAGCTAACATAATCTCCAGTGGAAATGGGCGAATTTTCGAGAATACTTACAAGTTGTTCAAAACTTAAATCAGGGTTATTTTTGATTTCGAGATAACTCACATTATTCATCGCTGTGCGACCGATTAGTGCGAGAAACTCTTTCCTTGTAAGCTCTAAATCTTTTAGTTCTTGCAAAAATTGTGTAGCAGTCAAGTAGTTTTCCTCGCTTTCTGCGTCAATTTGTAACACTTACAGTAATTCTTGCATATGATTAGTCATAACGTGTCGAAATACGACAATTGACATTTTTGGAGGTAACAATGGCTATTTTATCTGGATTGATTGTATCAATAGACGCATTTTTTATCGGAATTTCGTTGGGATTACAGAAAAAGTTCAAATTCAGCTACCTTGTGTTCATTAACGCATTTCTACTTATTCTATGTATGGCTGGTTTTTTTATAGCTGGCAGGATTTATGAACACATTCCTTTTTCGCCAGATTTGATTGTGGGAGTGACTTTTATAACCCTCGGAATTTGGTATATTGCGAGCTATTTTGCAAAAAGTGCGTTTAAGAAACAAACAGCAGAAAAATCAAAAGAAATCACAAGTTCCGCTAAAACATTTGTGTTAATTGGGCTGGTGATGAGCTTTGAAGCTATGCTGATTACCACTGGTGTAACACTCACTTTTGGCGAAAGCTCGACAATTGCAATTCCGCTCACGATTGGATTAGCACATTTTGCATATTCGGCATTATCATTCTATCTATCAAGAATACGACGTGTTAGGCGTATTCCAGCGGTCTGGAGTAACGTTGTTTCAGGTCTATCTCTTATAGTTTATGGGAGCTTGGCGCTGTTATGATTCCTCGCCAAACAAACAAACGGATATTCGCCTGATTTTTCGAGTTTTGTGACAGCCGCTTTCGCAAGTTTTTCACAAGTGAAGGTACCAAAAACAGCACTCCCACTACCAGTCAGCGATGCGATGTCCGCACCTAAATCTTGGAGCTTGTAGCAGAGGTTTTCTATACGTTCATCAGCGTATAAAGCCTGAAACTCATTAGCGTAAAATTCGCAATTTACAGGCTTTTCCACGTAAGGCATAAAAAGCTCGGCACAGCCGACTTTTGTTATGCCCTTGTTTGGCTTTCCGATTTTGTCATACAAAGAAAACGCAGTCTTGGTATCGCAAACAAAATTTGGTTGAACAATCACATAAAACGTGGGTGGTAAATCTGGCAGTGGCGTGATTTTCTCGCCGATTCCTTCGCACAAAGCATGTCCCCCTACGATTCCGAAAGGCACATCAGCACCAAGTTGTACTCCCATTTGAATAAGCTGGTCTTGACTAAAAAAATCATGACAAATTTCATTTAATCCTTTTAGAACAGTCGCTGCATTTGTGCTTGAACCACCTAATCCCGCCATAAGCGGGATTTGTTTTTTTATATGAATTGTTATAAGCGTGATATTGTCAAACAACGGCGATTCGCGTGCTTCGTGTAAGAAAAGTAATGCCGCACGATGAGCAATGTTGTTAGAATCAGGGATTTTCCCTGCAATTTGCGAACAGTCACAGCTTACCTTAACTTTAGGTAGTAATCGAGTTCTATGAATAGTTATTAAGTCATCAATAGAGCGGGGATTTTGTCTACTGAGTAAAAAAACTTCTTTAGTTTTTTTTAAGCGTTTATATAGCATGATTTCGACTGTATCGCAAAGGTCGATTTCTTGCATTGTGGTACATAATAGGTGGTAGCCGTCTTCTCTGATACCGCAAATTTTTAAATCGAGATTTAATTTAGCGTAAGAGTAGAATTTGTTCATCATTCTATCTTGCAATAATAAGCGGAACAATTGGGAGGTTGGCAATCGGCACAGTGAGGTTGTGGATATTACCGCCAATGCTATGCTCAAACCAGTTTAGGTCTAAAATCTCCCTCGAAGTCAGTGTTACGCCATTTGGAACTTGAACTTCACCATGATTATCCATAATTTCGCCTGCAAAAATTGCCGCAGTTCCTTCTGAAACTCTCTCGTGAATAAGACCAGCTAGGTCGTGAGTTTCAGGCTCAACAACCATAGGGTCAGCGTTTATTGCTGATAAGCGTACGTGACCAGTCGATAAAGCTCCACGTGTTACTGACGGTACAAACGTTTCATTTTGGATTATGCGAACTTGTTCTACAAGGTATGAGTTTACATTAAAGTAAAGTCCAGCGATATGATTGTTCGGTGCTAACTGTGGGACGTTGTTGGCAAAACCCACCACGTTCACACCACGTTGTTCGGCGTACGTAATCGCATACTCAGTGTCGATGTATGCAAAAATAGTGTCGTTACCTTCAGCAATCAGTTGGTCTACAGCTTGTCTTACTTCTTCAACACTGCGTGAGTTTACTAAACGAACATGAATAGTAACGCCTGCCAAGAAGTTGAATTTAGCACCTTGAATGAATGAGTTGACCACTCCGTGTGCGTTGTGCATACGAGAATCAAGAATTATTCCCATAGAATCAACACCTACAGCAGTGTTATGAGCTGCCGCAAAACCCGCTACGTGTGCTGGTTGGTATAGGTGTGATACAAAAGCAATCAAGTTCGGTGAAACGGTTTCACCACCAAAGCTGATGAAAACGATGTTTCTGTGATTAACTGATTCAATTTCAACAGCGTTTGCGAAGAAATGACTCGTTGATATGATTACATCAACTCCATAAGTTACGAGCAAATCTACCGCTTCAGCGAAGTTTGAGATAAACACGTTTTCTACATAGAAAGTATCAGCATCAAGTTGCATTTCAAGGTTAGCACGAGCATCTTCCCACATTTTATTGTGGCTTGAACCCTCAATCTGACCCGAATAGATGAAACCCACTCTCTGCGGTGTCAGCTCGGCAGGTTGTTCGTCTTCATTACTTAGGTCAGTGCCGTTATCTTCACTGCCTTCATCAGTCGTAGTTCCGTTGTTTTCTTCATCGTCACACGCTGTAAATGATATTGTCACGAGCATAATTAGTGCAACAGCAAGTAAAATAGATGTCAACTTTTTTATGTAACCTTTAGCTTCAGCCGTTTTGAAAATCATGGAAATTTCCTCCCTAAAAACCTTTACGGTAACAATAATTCTAATCATTATAACATACTAATTTTGATTTGTCAATATATTTTTCAAAATTTCGACTTTTGTATTTTGTATTGTTAAAAGTCAAGACGATAGATAACACATTCACCTAAAAAAATGATATATTGCTAACAGCCATTCTCGGGGTCAAGCGTCCGCGCGCTCAGCGTCGGTTCTCACTAGCGACTCAATGAGGGGTGCAGGAAAGAAGTATATTTTTGATTTTCGTTGCGGAGCAATGCAACACTACCCAGTCAAGCAAATGTTTGATATTGTAAGTCAACACATTTACACTTTGTTTAATTGTTGTATAATTCGACAAAGTGTAAATGTGTTTGGGCTATAAAATTTCAAAAAAAATAAAATTTACGAAAAAACTCATAATATGGGGTTGACATAATATAAAAAAGTGGTATAATGTTATGGTGTATGTTTACATATGAATAATAGTTAAAAACCTATTGTCCTACTTGTTGAATGTTGAGGTAGTTGAAATTAAAGGTTTTCGTGTCTAAGTTTTGGACAAGGGTTGTGGAGGTTGAAATGGCTGTTAAAGTAAATTCTGCTTTTTTAGATGGGTTTGTCCGTGAGGACGAGCTTACGAACATCGCACCACAATGTGCACTCGCACATGAAGCACTTCATTCAGGAACTGGTGCTGGTAATGATTTTTTAGGTTGGCTTAACTTGCCGAGTGATTATGTCACTGGTGCTGGCGATTTTAAGGGAGAGCTTGCACGTGTCAAGGCGGCTGCCCAAAAAATCCGCAAAGATAGCGAAGTTGTAATTGTGCTTGGAATCGGCGGTAGTTATTTAGGTGCTCGTGCCGTAATTGAAGCACTTAAAGGGACTTTGTATAACTCAACTGCAAAAAAAGAGGGCAGACCAGAACTCTACTTTGCGGGGAGTAGCCTTTCGCCAGCATACATGAATGAAATCTTGTCTTTAGTTGACGGGAGAGATTTTTCAGTAATTGTTGTCTCAAAATCTGGCACAACTACTGAAACTGCTTTGGCTTTCCGCGTATTCAAGAAGTTGGTTGAAGAAAAATACGGCGACAAAGCGAATGAACGCATTTACGCTGTCACTGATAAAGCACGTGGAACTCTCAAAGGTCTATCTGATGCAAAAGGTTATGAAACTTTTGTAATCCCTGACAATGTTGGCGGGCGATTCTCGGTTTTGACTGCTGTAGGTTTATTGCCAATCGCAGTCTGCGGTTGCGATATTGACGCACTCTTAAAGGGTGCAAATGTTGCAATGAAAGATTCAAGTGTCCCAGACATAGCTAAGAATGAATGTTACAAATATGCGGCGTTACGAAATATTCTACACCGCAAAGGTTTTGCAATCGAAATGCTTGTAAGTTATGAAAACTCTTTTATGATGATGAATGAGTGGTTCAAGCAATTATACGGTGAGAGCGAGGGTAAAGACGGTAAAGGGATTTTTCCAGCGTCAGCCGTTTTCTCGACTGATTTACACTCACTCGGTCAATATGTGCAAGACGGTTCTAACATAATCTTTGAAACGGTTGTGTGGTTTGGCAAAACTGATAAAGATTTCTTTTTAGAAGATGAGCCTGATAACGCTGATGGGCTTAACTTCCTTTCAGGGCAGAATATGTCTAATGTCAATGAAAAAGCGTTCCAAGGGACTTTGTTGGCACATACTCCTAAAGGTGGTGACGGTGGTAAAACCCCGAATGTGATTCTTGAAATCCCAAAACTTGATGAGTTTGAGCTGGGTTATCTGTTGTATTTCTTTGAAAAAGCGTGTGCGATTTCTGGTTATATGCTCGGTGTGAACCCGTTCGACCAACCAGGGGTTGAGTCTTACAAAAAGAATATGTTTGCACTACTTGGCAAATCTGGATTTGAAAAAGAAAAAGAAATATTGTTGGCTAAATTAAAAGGTTAATGTCACTTATTAAGTGACAGAAAGGTATGGACTAAAATGGTTAAACTTATTCCTGGAAAAAAAGGTGCTGGTAAAACAAAAATCTTGATTGAGGCGATTCGTGTTGCAAAAGCTGAAAGCAAAGGTAACATTGTGACAATTCAAACAAAACGTTCGCTTAATTCTGAAATCAGACACGGCGTTCGTTTGATTGATATCGAAGATTATAATATCGCTAATTGCGACGGAATGCGGGGATTTGTATCTGGAATCATGGCATCTGACTATGACTGTACTCACATTTTCGTTGACGGAATCCTTAGAATCGTCGGAGAAGATGAAAGACGTGATATGACTAAAGTTGTAGAAATGCTCGAAAAAATGGACGAAGTTTCAGGCAAATTTACAGAAATAACGTTGACTTTCTCGGCTGATGTTTCTGAAATTCCTGAAGCACTCAAAAAATATCTTTAAAGGCTGTCGACCGAAAGTTCACTGAAAATTTTGTATTTCTGTTGACAAATCTTAAAATTTATGATATAATAGCGTTTGTGTCAATTTATTGAAAGGTGGTTAAAAACGATGGCAGTTCCAAAGAGAAAACATTCACGTGCAAGACGTGATACAAGACGTTCAGCGGTAACAAAGCTGACTCCGCCAGCATTCTCAAGTTGCGATAATTGCAATGAACTAAAACTCCCTCATAGAGTTTGTACAGCTTGCGGATTCTACAAAGGCAAAGAAGTGCTTGTCCTACAAGATTAGTAAAACCAGAGTATGCCTTAGAGGGGGGAATTCACTTCCCACTATAAGGGTTATTTCGGTGAGGCAAGGTTCTTCAAGCTGTTTGTCGACTATGTGAAGTCGTCACCCCGAAGCTCTTGATGGCGAGTAGCTTGAACGCATAAATTACAACACCGCTTCGTGTTAGAGCGGTGCTGTTTTGTTGTCAGAGGAGGTCTAATGAAACATTTTTTTGAACGCTTGAACCCTAAGCAAAAAGAAGCAGTCTTTCATACAGAAGGTGCACTCTTAATTATTGCAGGGGCTGGTAGCGGCAAAACTTCGGTTCTTTGTTGTCGAATCGCAAATATAATCAATGAGGGGCTTGCTCTCCCATGGCAGATTTTAGCGGTGACATTCACTAACAAGGCAGCAGGTGAACTTAGAGAACGCCTGTCATCAATGAAAATAGAAAACGCTAAGGACATCCACGCTGGAACTTTTCATTCAACCTGTGTAAGGATTCTTAGAAACGGAATTGAGGGGCTTAATACACCAGAAGATTTATTTCAGACGTCAGGCATAAAAAGCTCGGCACAGCCGACCTTTGTTATGCCCTTGTTTGGCTTACCAATTGCGAGTGAAACTCTCCCAGTCGAGAATTTGCTTAACGATGGTTCTACTACTGTAGTGAGTGGCGGGTATCGCAAAGGGTTCACTATTTATGATACTGATGATTCGTTAAGATTGATTAAATCATGTATGAAAGACTTAAATATTTCCGAAAAAGTGTATGCTCCCAAATCGGTGTTTCATAGTATATCGAGAGCGAAAGATTTTCTTGTTACTCCTAAATTTTTTGAGATTACTAATGAAAATGGATTACGTGACTCTCATCTTGAAACGGCACAGAGGGTGTATTCGCTATATCAACAACGCTTAAAATCCGCCAATGCACTTGATTTTAATGACTTGATTATGAAAACGGTTGAGCTTTTTGAGAAAAATCCAGACATACTTTCACAGTGGCAAAAAAAATTCAGATATATCATGGTTGATGAGTATCAGGATACTAACTATGCACAATATCGTTTGGTATCGCTTCTTGCGGGAAAGAACGGTAATCTTTGTGTTGTGGGGGATGAAGACCAGAGCATCTACCGATTTAGAGGGGCAACAATCGAAAACATCCTCTCGTTTGAAGAAGAGTTTAAGGCACACACAATCAAACTTGAGCAGAATTATCGCTCTACCCAGAACATACTTGGTGCTGCTAATGGTGTGATTTGCAAGAACACACAACGTAAACCTAAAAAGCTCTACAGTACGATAGATGCTGGCGAGAAAGTCCAGCTACATATCTTGGCGAACGAACATGAAGAGGCTATGTTTATCTCGCGCGAAATCGAAAAAGGTAAAGGTAATGGCATTTCTTTCGGGAAAAATGCGGTGTTGTATCGAACTAATGCACAATCGAGAACGGTTGAATTAGGGCTGGCACGGGCATCGATTCCGTACAGAATAATCGGTGGCGTTCGATTTTATGAGCGTAAGGAAATCAAAGATGTAATTGCTTATATGAGCGTTCTTGACAATCCGTTTGATTTTATACGTTTTCGCCGAATAGTAAACGAGCCTAAACGCACAATTGGCGATGTTACGCAAATTGAAATCGAAAATGCGTCAAACGAACTTGGGATTAGCCCTTTTGATGTGATGGCGACTGCTGACCAGTTTCCGTCCTTATGTAAAAAAGTTGGTGTTTTAAAAGAATTTGCTTCGGTATTCGGTGAATTGACTGAAATCTCAAACGATAAAAGCAAGAACCTGCCAGATTTAATTGACTCTGTTGTGAATCTGACGGGGTATAAAGCTATGCTTCAAAAGCAGGGCGAGGAAGGGGCTGAGCGCCTCCAAAATATCGATGAGCTAAAGTCCGCAGCGCTAAAGTTTGCAGAAGAAAACCCTGAATCGGGTTTGTCTGACTTTTTGGGTCAAGTAGCCTTAGCGTCTGATATGGACGATTATGAGCAGGGTGAAGATAGAGTTTCTCTGATGACAATTCATTCAGCTAAAGGGCTTGAGTTTGAACGTGTTTTTCTAATCGGGGCAGAGGAGAATCTGTTTCCGTCATTCAGGAGCGTTGCAAACCCTATGGATTTAGAAGAAGAACGCCGATTGATGTATGTTGCAATTACGCGTGCTAAAACAATTTTACACATCATAACTGCAAAAGAACGGTTGTTATTTGGAATGACACAACGTAACGGCATTTCGAGATTTATAAAAGAAATTCCAGCCGACCACATTCAAATAAATGACCGTACCAGACGAGTTATTGCAACTTCTTCTAATAACACCAGTAGCAGCGATTTGCGAACACTCGAAAAATCGAGTACCCATTCGTCACACTCAAGACCACGCACAAGAATTGAAAGTACAAGAAGTACGCCCTCACAATTAGGTCTTACATTTACCGAAGGTGAGTGTGTTAATCACAAAGTTTTCGGTAAAGGAACGGTTTTGAGCGTTTCGGATATGGGTAATGATTCGTTATTAGAAATTGCGTTCGATAAAGTCGGTACTAAAAAAATCATGGCTAATTTTGCAAAAATCACAAAAGTTTAAGATTGCCCTCTGAAAGTTTGACAATCTTTGTATCTCTATCTTCGCTCGAGAGAATCGTCCCAAATGGGGCAGGGTATTACACCCAAACTTCAAAACAAAAGTGCGTGTTAATCAAACACGCACTTTTAAGTTTCTGAGATTGAACAGGTTTTAGATACCGAACAGGCTCTTAGCTACGAACTCTCCACAGAAGCGGAATTTGGATTTTCCTCTTCTTCGTCTGTGAAAGATTCATCTCCTAAAATTCCCATCATGATTGGACGGCGGACGAGTTCGTCGCCACTTTCGTCCATAAGGAAAGTGCGTGCGTTCTTAGGTCTAAACAGCTTTGAATCATTAAAACTATTTATAGAATCACTTTCTGGGAGTGTCAAGATTTCTTCTAAAATCTCTAAAACTTTTTCAATTAAGCGAGATTCTAACCCCTCGAAATATCGTTCGCAATCTATATTATATTCTTCGGCGGGGTTACGTCCAGCGACTGCTCTCAAATGAATACCAGTTCTAAGTTCTGATGTGTATTCGAGGTAATCGCACCAAATTTCGTTAATTGATGATAGAATGACCTTGCGCTCTAATTCGATAATTTTGCTTTCACCGTATTGAATTATTGCTTTGTTATAATCGTCTTCAGCGTGTTCGAGCCAAATACTTGACACATCTTTGTCGAGTGTGCCGTCAAGATATTGCAAGCGTTTTTGAAAAATCGCATCGCGGTGTTTTTCGCCAATCATAGTAAATCTAAGCAGGCGTTTGCGTTCAGCGAGTAACGCACCTTGTGCAATTCGTTGAATTCGCTTAACCTCTTTAAGAATAGTTCGTTTTTCAATCGAATGGGGAGTAGGTTTAGGGTAGTTCCATTTTCCGACTAATTTTTTGAGTTCATACTTCACCATGATTTCGTCATCAAGCGCTATGAAAAGTACCGTTTCACCGATATCCCCTTGTCTTCCAGCACGTCCATTTAGCTGTTCATTCATACGTGCATTTTCATACAAAGTTGTTCCGATTATAAAAAGCCCACCAGCTTCTACGACACGTTTGTATTCCGCACAGTTCGTAGTAGCATCCGCACCGCCGAGCTTGATGTCGATTCCCCGTCCAGCCATATTAGTTGAAACGGTAATTGTACCAGAGACACCAGCGTTTTTGATGATTTCAGCTTCCATCTCATCGTTTTTAGCATTCAAGACAGCGACTGGTATTTCTAGTCGTCCCCCTAAATGCTCAGTGATTTTTTGGGCGAGCATTTCGCTTTCATCAATCGACGTTGTTCCGATTAACACCGGTTGACCTTTAGCGTGGACACGTGCTACTTCTTCGACAATTGCGTTCCATTTAGACTCTGAATCATAATAAACTTTAGGCGGATTATCAACACGTTTTGATGGTGTGTGAGGAGGTATGACCTTTACCTCAAGTCCGTACAAAAGTTCAAACTCTTCTTCGGCTAATTTTGCAGTACCAGTCATCGCAGCAATTTGACTATACTGTCGTGCAAAAAACTGAATAGGAATAGTCCCAGTAACTACTCCGCGTTCGGTAACTTTTAAGTCATGTTTAGCTTCGACCGCCGCTTGCAATGCACCAGGGAACAGTCGGTGACGTGCAATCCGACCAGACAAAGTGTCAATCAGCTGAATCCGACCGCCTTTGACTACATAGTCTTTGTCTTCGCTAAGATAAAACAACGCTTTCATAGCCGTTTCGATGTTGCAACGAACCTCAATGTTCTCATCATCATAGAGGTTATCCATCTCAAAATATTTCTCGACTTTTGCTATACCAGCATTAGTCAAAAATGCCGATAAAATCTCGTGGTTAATACCATAATCATCTTCGTTGAGTGTTTTCGCAAATTCAAATGCCTTCATAAACTCATCGCTAATCGTAGCATCAACATCACCCGCAATTGTGAGCGGAATGCGTGCCTCGTCAATCAAAACACTATCAGCTTCATCAAAAATTGCGATATCAAAATTAAATTCTCCCTGTTCAAGGCTGTGAGGGTGTAGTTTTTGTGAACTGTCAAAAACCATAAAGTCTCTAAGGAAATCAAATCCACATTCCTTAACTGTCGAGTAGACTACATTAGCTTCATTATAAGCTAATTGACGTTCTTTAAAAGTTGACTTTTCGGTGACAAGTGCGATTTTTACCCCGAGCAGGTCATACACTGGTTTCATCCAGTGATAATCACGCTTTGCGAGATAATCATTAAAAGTAAAAATGTGTAGTTTATGATTAGATTTAACGTATAAAAACGCAGCAAAGACCGCCGAAAGCGTTTTACCTTCGCCAGTTTTCATCTCTATTGCTTTGCCTTCATATAGTGCTAATGCTGCCATCAATTGTTCGTCAAAAGGAGTTAACCCTAAAGCCTTTTCAGACGCAACGCAACAAGCTGCTAAGCATTTTGTATACATTTCGTTGGCAACATTAGAAGCAGATTTTAGTTTTTGTTTGGAAGTTTTCCCTTTAACATTAACATCTGTAAATGACAACAATTCTGACAAATCATGCTTGGCGTATTCTCTAACTTTATCAAATGAAATTTTATAATATTTATTCATCATCATTAGATTCAGAGCTTTCGTCGCTCAAAAAGTCAATATCGAACTCAATCTTTCCGCCACAATTCGGGCATTTGACTGAACCGCTATCAAGCACACTCATATCAACCGAAATAGAATTGTCACAGTTGCGACACGTAATTTCGTATAGATTATTTTCAAACTCACAATCGTAACTGCTGTCTATACTGCCGTATAGTTCTTCTTCTAATTCTTCTACTTGTTCTTCGAGTTCGGAAACAACTTCCGCCATATCATCAAGCGTTTCGTCGATTTCTTCGAGTTCGAGTGAAATTTCTTTCAATACATCAAGAACTGCAAGAGTGATTTTACCCTCATTAGTGCTATCATCAATTTTCATGCCTTCGGCCATACCAGTGATGTATGCCACTTTTTCTGAAATATTCATTAGACCTCCTTTAATTAGCACGCTCCATATATTCACCAGTGCGAGTGTCAACACGGATTCTTTCGCCAGGTTCGATGAATAGAGGAACTTTAATTTCTGCACCAGTTTCAAGAATAGCTGGTTTAAAAGTATTAGTCGCAGTATCGCCTTTGAACCCAGGGTCAGTTTCGGTGATTTCAAGCTCAACAAAGTTAGGAGGTTCGACCCCAAATACCTTACCCTTGTGAGAAAGCACCATACAGCTCATACCTTCTTTTACGAATCTGAACGCATCAGTTAAATCACTTTTATTAATCGGTTCTTGCTCATACGTTTCGCTATCCATAAAGTAGTATAAGTCACCGTCAGCGTAACTATACTCCATATTGCGACGTTCGATAAACGCTGGTGGGAATTTTGACGAAGGATTGTATGTTTTTTCTACAACTGAACCGCTTATTACGTTTTTGACTTTTGTACGTACAAAAGCCGAACCTTTTCCAGGTTTAACGTGCTGAAATTCGACCACTTGCATAACATTTCCGTCTTCTTCAAAAGTAATTCCGTTTCTAAAATCACCTGCTGAAATCATTGGTTTGAACCTCCGTTTATATTAAATTTTATTGAAAGTTGGGTGTAATACCCCGACACTCTGCGTCGTTTCTCACGAGCGAAGCGAGAGGTCTAATTTATACTTACTCTACTATTATCATACACTATTTTACTGAATTTGTCAAGTCTAAATATGAATTAATTTTTTAGGTGTCTTAGTCAGATTTTTGCAACCGTTCTTGGTGACGACTGCTAAATCTTCAATCCGAACCCCGAATTTGCCCGGTATATACACACCTGGTTCAACTGTGATTACCATATTTTCTCTTAATGAAATTCCGTTCTTGGCTTTAATCGAGAGCTGTGGTTTCTCATGAACTTCCAGCCCGACACCATGACCTAAGCTGTGTGTGAAGTAAGACTCATAACCCCATGCTTCCAAAGTTGAGCGTGCTACGTTATCGAGCAGTTTACCAGTGATATCTGTGCGAATAGCTTTTAACGCATCAATATTTGCTGCCCACACTGCATCATACACTCGTTTCATTGAGTCGGTGACGTTTCCTACCGCAACCGTGCGTGTCATATCGGAGTGATAACCGTCTACCACTGCACCAAAGTCTAAAATCAGAAATTCGCCGTCCTCAAGCGGTTTGTTGGTAGGGGTTGCATGAGGGATTGACGAGTTCTTGCCTGAGGCAGCGATAATGTCAAACGCAAGGCTGTCCGCTCCGAGTTCAAGCATATAGTATCCTAACACAGCTGCGATTTTCTTTTCGGTGATTCCCGGTTTTAACTTGCTTAAAAGTTTCCCGAATGCACGTTCAGCAATTCGTTGTGCTTCTTCAATTTTTTGGATTTCCCACTTGGTCTTAACCGCACGTTTGCGTGTGAGTAACTCTGACAATCTTGATGACGTATCAAATTCAAGAAAAGGGAACATCTTTTTATAACTCTCAAGCCCAGAAATGGTCATCGCTGTGTTTTCGACCAATAGTGAATCAATCGAATGTTTTAGAAAAATATGCTCAAGCCGTGATTTTAATCCTTGATTATTTTCCCTGCTGACTTCATTTATAAGCACAACTTTGTAGCCCGAAAAGCTCTGTGTCGCCTTTTCGTAATATCGTCCGTCGGTGAGGAGATATTTTATACTCTTTGTAATCACCACCACACCATAAGATGACTTAAAGCCAGTCACATACTGGCGATTAACAGGTGATGTGATGAGAGCCGCCTGCGACGAATCCACCAGTGTATCTTTGATAAATTCCGCACAAAATCCCGCAACAGGAAAAGTGCCAGTATTGTTTATGGTCTTAGTATTGCTATTCACAGCTTACGCCTTCTTTCTGGGATATTTTATTTATTAGACCTGAGCTTGCCAATATTTTTTCATAACCGCACAATCTTCAGCTTGAGTTCCGTTTGATTCGCAGACTATAAACGGCTGTAATTGTCGTTTTGCGACTTCTTCTAAAAACGGTTCATAATCGGGACCAAATTCACCACAATCATCAAAAGTTAGATGCTTTTTTTCGCCACCGCCAGTGCTTTTAGAACCGATTTTGGGAACAGTATATTCGATTTTGCTAAAATGAACATGGATTTGTTTAAGTCGTTCGCTACCGAGCTTGTCTTGAATTGCCTCAAAAATTGTTGCGTAATCGCCACGCCCTTTGAGTCCTCCAAAAGTTCGTGCGTTTAGGTGACCGAAGTCAATACATGGAAGCATCCGTTCATCGAAAGAGCATAGTTCGATGACTTCTTCAAGTGTTCCGAGTTGATTGACTTTTCCCATAGTTTCAGGGCAAATCATAATTTGTGAAAGACCTTCTTCATCAAGAATAGCACGAGCTTTTTTGAGCGTTTTGAGTGAATATCCCAGGGCAACTTCTCTACTAATTTTCGCGCATGAGCCTGAGTGTACAACAATCCGCTTAGCTCCGATTCGTTTAGCAATTCTCGCACTTTCGAGTATATAACCAATGCTTTTTTCACGGGTGTCGAGTTCAACACTCGAAAGTGAGATAAAGTAGGGTGCATGAAGGCTCAAATGCAATCTGTCAGCGTTTGTGAGTTCGGTGAATAAATCGCAAACTTCATCAGAGACATTTACGCCTCTACCACACTGAACTTCAAACCCATTAAGTCCATAGCTTTCGAGATGTTCGGGCAAATCATGTGGATATTTGCCTTTGAAACTATTTGATTTTCCAGCGGTTGCGAAAACAATCATGTAACCCTCCTCGAAAAGTAATATAACTTTCTCGTTGCTCTAATTCAGTTTACTAAAATCACGTTTGAATACTAAATCTTCAATCTTGCGTTTTGCTTTGAATGAAAAATATTCTTCCGTTTCAAAAGGTTCGACTAAAATGCTTTTGATTCCATATAGATTTCCGCCCATTATATCAGTGAAAATTTGGTCGCCAACAATCGCAACCTGCGATTTAGGGATTCCGTGTTTATTTAATGCACGAACCCCTTTTCTTATTCCGAAAGGTAGCGGTTTAAGACCAAATGAGATAAATCCAAGATTTAGATTTTTAGCAAGCGGTGCAACACGCTCCTCATAATTATTTGATACGATGTACATTTTTACACCGAGTTGACGCAAACATTCCAACCACTCTGGAACGCCAGGTTCGGCATTCGGGTTTCCATGGGTAGACAGAGTGTTATCAAGGTCAAGAATCAAGCCTCTTACCCCGAGTTTGTAAAGTAGCTTTTTGTCAATTTGAAAAACATTTTTTATCCATATCGTGGGTTTGAATAGCATACGTTATATACTCTCCTATTAAAATGACGTGATGTATTTCAACACCACGTCATTTCCGTTAATTACTTAAATTTGCGTTTACGAGCAGCTTCAGATTTTTTTTTGCGTTTAACCGAAGGTTTTTCGTAATGCTCTCTCCTGCGAACTTCAGCTAGAACGCCATCTCTTGCACATGAACGCTTGAAACGTTTTAATGCGGTTTCGAGAGATTCATTCTTCCCGATACGGATTTCAGCCAACCTTTTCCCCTCCCTTGTAAAAGCCCAGTTCAGAACTCAATAATATTAAATCATACATAGTACATTTATCATTATATCATAAAAGTACCCTAAAGTCAACACATATTAATGAAAAATTTTCAAAAAATGCTGAAAAACGCCTAAAATTACTTAAAATGATATGGTGGACTGCATCATACCGTCATAAACAGCAATTGCGGCGGCGGCTTCTACACACACAGTCACACGTGGAACTATACAAGGGTCATGTCTGCCTTTGATTTGTAGTGTCGTATTTTCGATACGTGATAAGCTCACGCTTTGTTGTTCGATATCAATTGATGGAGTGGGCTTTACTGCGACACGGAACACAATTGGCATACCATTTGTGATTCCACCAAGAATCCCCCCAGAATTATTAGTCTTGATTTTAATTACACCGTTTTCACACTCAAAGCTGTCGTTATTTTCGCTACCTCTTAGAGTGGCTCCAGCAAATCCGCTCCCGAATTCAATACCTTTGATTGCGGGGATTCCGAAAATCGCTTTTGAAATACAGTTTTCGATTCCGTCAAACATAGGTTCGCCTATTCCAGCGGGAAGACCAGTGACAGTACATTCAACTACTCCACCTACTGAGTCGCCCTCTTCTTTTGCTTTTAAGATTTCTTCGCGGAACAAATCAGGGTCAGTAACACTCCCAATTTGTAGAATACGAGATGTTACAGTTACACCCATATCACGCAGGATTTGAACGCAAATTCCGCCAGCTGCACATAAAGGAGCAGTCAATCTCCCTGAAAAATGCCCACCACCAGCAATATCATGAAATTCACCGTATTTGACAAACGCAGTATAATCGGCGTGACCAGGGCGTGGAATATCACGAAGCTCTTCATAATCGCCAGAACGTATGTTTGTATTTTTAATCAGAAGCGATAAAGGGGCACCGCAAGTAGTATTATCATCGATAAGACCAGATAAAAATTCTGGTTCATCAACCTCTTTCCTTGGAGTAGAAATCTCACTTTGACCAGGTGCACGTCGCTTGAGAAAAGCTCTCAGCTTGTCCATATCGATTTTGATTCCAGCAGGAAGCCCATCGATTACTGCACCAATCGCTGTTGAATGAGATTGCCCAAAAATCTGTACCTTTAAACGTCCACCATAAACTGAAGCCATAACTATAACCCCCGTTATTAATTTCTATATTGCGACTTCATCGCAAATTCCGCCTAATGCCCGCAAGTCTTCAAAGAAATGCGGGTAAGATTTTTCTACCGCTGCCGCATCTTCGATTATTACATTACCATCACACATAGTCGCCGCAATCGCTGCCGACATTGCGATTCTGTGGTCATTGTGGCTCGAAAGCGTTCCGCCAGTTAATTCTTTTCTGCCCTCAATTTCAAGCCCATCATCTGTTTCTTTTACAGTCGCACCTAAGGTTGTCAGAACTTCAGTCATAGCTGCAAGTCTGTCAGATTCTTTGATTCGCAAACGCCCTGCGTTATAAATCATAGTTGTGCCTTTTGAATAAGCTGCCACGACTGATAAAATTGGAACTAAATCTGGAATATCGGAAGCATCGATTTCAATGCCTTTCAGACCATCAGCGGTTTTTGAAACTGTTATAGAACTCTTAGAATTTTGTGAGCTTTTAGCATCAAAAATGTCGATTTTAGCACCAAAGGCTTCAAGAATATTCAGAATTGCCCTGTCACCTTGACAAGAATCCAAGTCTAATCCTATAACAGTCACTGGGTTATTGGAAATCGCCCCCGCACTCAACCAGAACGCTCCGTTTGACCAATCACCCTCGATTGTTACTGGTAAAATCGCACCTTCGCTTTCTTCAACGGATGGTGCAGTATATATTTGATTACCGTGCATTATAAAACACGCACCATCGAAATGTACTTTGATTCCAAACCGCTCAATCATAGCGGTTGTGAGGTCGATATAAGATGCCGATTCAGTTTTGCCGTAAAGCCTAATCGTGCTTATTCCGTCAAGCAAAGGAAGTGCGAACAGTAGCCCTGAAATAAATTGTGACGATACACCAGCGTCAATAATATAATGCCCCGATTTCAGCTGCCCTTTGCATTTGAACAGCTTGCTACCTTGTGGTGAAAGTGTACATCCATGCTTTACCATCTCTTCGTATAATGGCGATAGAGGGCGTTCAGGTAGTCGCCCTTCGAGCTTGAACTCTGCATTCAACCCCAACGCACCTATGATTGGTAGAAGAAATCTAAAAGTACTCCCGCTTTCGCCACAATGGAGAGTGACGTTCTTTTTCCGCTTTTTGAGTGCCGCCTCAATTGCTTGCATACACAAAGTGGTGACTTCGATGTCTTTTGATGTTACTTCACAATCGATTTGTGCGATGCTCTCAAAACTGGTTGCGATATTAGAAAGTGTTGCACAAATCAAAGCTCTATGTGCTACTGATTTTGAGGGAATAGCTTTGACACGCCCACTAAGTCCACCCTGTTCACAAGGCGACACTTTCATAGTCACAGTTGGTTTTGAACTCATGCTTATTACTCCATTAACACTAAATTATTTGAAATGTCGATTTTCTCCAACACCTCGCTACGGCAGGCAACTTGAAGTCTCGTCTCGTCGAGATACCCCGACGGGGAAATGAGCTTCAAGTCACATCCCGACTGGCAGAGCCAGTCGCACTGTGGCTCTCGTTTTGCGAATTCCCCCTCTGGGGGTATTCTTGTTTAGCTTTCCTCGCCCATTCCTATTCTAATAAATCTTGCCATTTCATTCATGCTAAAAGTTTTGAGGTAACAGTGTCCGATTTTCTCTGGCACTACTAAAGCAATACTGTCGCCAATACGTTTTTTGTCCGAAAAAGCGGCGGAAATTAGCTGTTCTGAAGTGAAATCACACTTACTCGGAAGGTTGTATCTTTTCACCATATCGAGAACTTGTTTATAACAATCTTCGCTACAAAGATTCATACCAAACGCACCACGGCTGGCAATCACCATTCCGATTGCGACAGCACTTCCGTGAGAAATGCTATAATTAGAACATTTTTCAATTCCATGGGCTTCGGTATGACCAAAATTCAAAAGCTGTCGGATTCCAGTGTCGCGTTCATCCTCGGCGACAATATCACGCTTGATTATGACATTGCGTTTGATTACATCTTCGATTTTGTCACAAGTCGCTGTGATTTTGTTCTCGTGCAAAATCTGGAACAAATCCTCACTTCGGATTATAGCGTGTTTGATTACTTCCGCCATACCATCAGCAAAAATGTAGTCTGAAAGTGTTTTTAGCGTATCATAATCGCAGATGACTATATCTGGTTGATAAAAAGTTCCGACCTGGTTTTTACCGCCGTGGGTTCTGCTATCACCAATATTAATTGCTGTCTTACCGCCCACAGACGAATCCACCATAGAAAGTAAAGTTGTTGGGATTTGTACAAACTTAATACCACGTAAATAAGTAGACGCTGCAAACCCTGTCAAGTCACCAACTACCCCACCACCAAGTGCTACCGCAATATCGCTACGAATCAGGTTTTTTTCAGTGAATCGCTTTAAGCATTCGTGATAATTCTTAAAATTTTTAGAACGTTCACCCGCTTCTAATGTTTTTACTGAACTCGAAAAATCATTAAGTTTGAGCGATGAATTAACCGTTTTATGATACAACTTTGCAACATTATCATCAGTGATAATATAGGCTTTACTCTGACTGCTAACTCCACAAACTTCAGCTATTTTGTCGCCACAAGTGTTTAGAAGCCCTTTTCCGATTACAACATCATAACTCTTAGAAGGTGCGTTTATTGACACAGTTGTCATGAGTTTTCACCGCCACTGTTTCTACGGTCAACCTGTTCTTTTAAGAGCTTGCCTTCTGCCAACAAATCTTGTAATTTACCGTGACTACCAGACATAATTGCAGTTCTATATTCACGCAAAGAAGTTATAAATAAATCAAGCTCGTGTAGAAGATTGTCTTTGTTCTCCATAAAAAGTTCAGTCCACATCTCTTCATTAAGCCACGCCACACGAGTTAAGTCATTATAGCTACCAGCTGAAAAGCCTTTATGTCCAGACACAACTGGGCTTTTTATGAACGAGTTTGATACCAAGTGTGCCATCTGTGAAGTAAAAGCTATGATTTTATCATGTTCTTCCGCGTTAGAAACAGTCATTCGACCGAATTTTGCAGGGGCTAACAGTGTCTTGATGCCGTTTAAGAACTCAATGTCATTCACTTTATCTTCTGGAGGGATGATAATCATGCTTGCACCTTCGAATAATTCAGCATCACTAAATTTGAAACCAGATTGTTCCGTTCCAGCCATCGGATGCCCTCCAACGAAAGTGAACCCATATTGTTTCGCCGCTTCAAACCCTGCAATGCAGATATTTTTCTTTGTACCGCAACAGTCAATCACAGTTGTTTTTGGATTGGTCATAAACTTTGCAGAAAGTTCCAAAAACTTGATTGCAACAGTCGGGTACAGTGCTATTAAAATCAAGTCACACTCTTTAAATTTATCATTCTCTAATTTGCCATCTACCACGTTTGACATGATTGCAAATTCTAAAATACTATCATCAGTGTCGAGGGCTAAAACTGTATGCCCCGCATTCTTGTATGATTTGGCGAACGAGCCACCGATTAGCCCAAGCCCTACTATTCCTACAGTCATTGTTTCAACTATTCTCCTTTATATAATCGCTTTTCTGATTTTGGCCACTTTTTTGGTGAGCCTGTCAAATTGTTCTGGTGTGAGCGATTGTGCACCATCGCAGAGTGCTTCTGCTGGATTGTTGTGAACTTCTATCATAAGCCCATCAGCACCACAAGCCGCAGCCGCCATTGCCATAGGTTCAACCAAGTTGCGTTTACCAGTAGCGTGAGAAGGGTCAACCACAACTGGCAAATGCGAAAGTTCTTTTAGAACTGACACCGCCGATAAGTCAAGCGTGTTACGGGTAGCAGTTTCAAAAGTACGGATTCCGCGTTCGCAGAGAATGACGTTTTCATTACCCTCAGACATGATGTATTCCGCACTCATCAGTAGCTCTTGCAAAGTGTTCGCAAGACCGCGTTTGAGTAAAATCGCTTTACCACGAACTTTGCCTAGTTCTTTAAGAAGCTCAAAGTTTTGCATATTACGAGCACCTACTTGAATGACATCAACGTGTTCAAACATAGGTAGATGTAGCCCGTTCATGATTTCAGTGACAATTGGCATACCAGTCTTCGCTTTAGCTTCGAGTAACAGCTCAATTCCATCAGCTTTCATGCCCTGGAAGTCATAAGGAGAAGTACGTGGTTTAAACGCACCCCCTCTTAGCAAAGCCGCTCCAGATTTCTGAACACTTTCAGCTACCGACAAAATCTGCTCTGATGATTCCACCGAACAAGGCCCTGCAATAATTTGAAATTCTCCTCCGCCGATTTTGTGACCACCAATATCTACAACCGTATCATTGGGATGAAATTTGCGGTTTGCACGTTTATAAGGGTCGCTAATTCGTTTGACAGAATCTACGATTTCAAGCCCCTCTACTAAATCGATATCAACCTTAGTGACATCGCCGATTAGCCCGATAATCGTCTGCTCTTCTCCTTCAGAGATATTGGTTTTTAACCCTCTCGCTTCAAACCACGTAATTAGGTTTTGGATTTGTGGTTCGGTCGCACCTGGTTTAATCACTGTAATCATTGTTTTGCCCTTTCAAAATTTAATTTATGTGGTTGCTTTTCGATATTCGCGTAAGTATTTTGACAACATATAAACCGTCGTACAAGATTGCCAGTCGGATGGGTTATTATTATTTTTTTCATTCTCCTCGTGGATAATTTTTGCACGATTTTCCGCAGTATCGGTCTTACTTGAGATTTTTTGGTAAACAAATTCTATAAAATCTTTATCCTTTTTGTATTCACAATCAAGACAATCTTTTTTACCAAGTTCGGTTTTAAGTTTTTGTTCATTCATTGCTCTTGAAATATTTTTGTAGTGCAATAAAAACCAATATTCAAACGCTAAGTTTGAATACGCACATTTTATTCCTTGGTCTTCAGCTTTTTCGATTGCTTCATTAAATTTTTTATCATTATCGTAATCAAAAACCGCCCAAATTTCTTTGTAATTTAATTTTTCTTTAACGGCTTTTTGAACTACACCCATAGGGTCGCAGTTTGGATGAGTATTCACAGTTTTAACTGATACATTTTTAAGTTTTTTTGCAAACAAATCGAAATAAATTTTTTCGGTTTGACCACCACAGACAATTAAAATTTGATTTATTTCTTTTGTTGGTTTTTTTGCTCGATTTTTTCTTAGCATTATTCAACCTCCTAATCAAGTAACGATGGTTGCAGAACAGGTTCTTTCAATGGTAGAAATCTTCGTGTTTTGGGGGTAGCACCATACAATCCAATGAGGTATTGTTCCATAAGTTGATTGTTTTTAGTAGCACCCTTAAACTCATCAAGAGAGTACATACTACTAGCCCCACGTTCATCTTTTTCAACAAAGTAGATTTGGTCAATGCGAATAGCCTCTTCAAGTAACAGGGCATTGTGTGTATTACAAATCAATTGTGCATTATTAGCATTTTGACTGATTGAGTTGAACAATTCTACAACATATCGAACTAAATTAGGGTGCAAATTAGAATCAATTTCATCTAGAAAAATAACATTACCATTTTCGAGGGTGCTTAAAACAGCTCCAGCCAATGAAAACAATTTTAGCGTTCCTAATGACTCCATGTGAGACTGACATTCAACAACAGCAATTTTTTCTTTGCTTTCGTTATATAAAGCCCTTTGGGTGGTAAACTCTAATTTTTTGGTAACAGCGGTATTTTCAAAAATATTCTTTCTGGCGATTTTTTTCAGAAGCTTGATGTTTTGTTCATCTTCAATTTCCTTGAAATCAAAATCCACAATATCAAAATCAGCTTTTTGTATGAATTCTAATACTTTTGATTTTGCGTGTTCATTTTTTTTAATATAATCATAAGTTATATTTACAAGCGAATTTGAATTTGTTGCATCGAAAATTTGTAGATTTCCAAACCATTCAAATACATTTCGAGCGAATTTATTGTTACCAGCATTTCCCCAATAAAGAAAAAGTGTATCAGGGCGTGTGTTTTTTTTGAAAATCTCAACATCTTTCATTTGTTCAGAAAGAGTAATATCTTCAAAATTTGAACTCTTGCGTGAAAAAAGCACAACTGGTTTTTTCCCTTTGGACTTATATTCCAAATTTTCGCTCACAATTTCACCTTTTTGAAACTCAAAACCATATTTATACATTTTATCATCTTTTGCAACAAAAATCATTTCAAAACCACGTGGCATATTGATTGATTCTGTGTTGAAGAGAAAAAAGTTATTGTCTTCTAACAAGCGCCCTTGCAAAATCAAATCTGACACTATAATTGAACGCATATACAATGCTGATTTAACAAAGTTAGATTTACCACTTCCGTTAGCACCGAAAACAAATGCACTTTTGAGCAAACGCCCAAAACCATTAGAAGAGAAAGTATTAAACTTTTTCAAAACTTCGCTATTATTAGCCTGCATTGAAAAAGTGGTTTCTTCAAAAAATGACGTATAGTTTTTTAGTGTAAATTCGATTAACATTAAGTCACTACCCTTCTAAATCTCATTCCTATTCTCTAAAGCCCGTGTAAGCGTAACATCGTCAGCGAATTCTAAAGCAGCACCTGCTGGAAGTCCATAAGCCAGTCGTGTCACTTTGATTTCGCCAGCACCTACTGTTTTCACAAGTCGACCGATATATGTCGCAGTGGCTTCACCCTCTACAGTAGGGTTAGTTGCCATAATAATCTCATCTACATTTTCAGTTAGCCGTTCCATTAGCTCGCGAATGCGAAGGTCTTCGGGGTGAGTGCCGTCAATAGGCGACAACAATCCGTGCAGAACATGATACACTCCATTAAATCCGCCAGTGCGTTCAAACACAGAAACATCTTTGGGCGATTCGACCACACAAATCACTTTATGATTTCGATTATGTTCATCTTGACAAATCACGCACAAACAAACCTGATTTTGAAGATTTTCTGTTTCTAAATCTGATTCCAAATTAGAACTCGTGAAATTTTGGCACTTAACACAGAATCGAACTGACTCACGTGCCATAAGAACGCCCGCTGCAAATTCTTTCGCAGAATCAATCGGGAGTGTTAAAATATGATAAGCCAATCTTTGTGCTGTTTTCATACCGATTCCTGGTAGTTTCGCAAACTGCTCCGCCGCCATAAGTAGCGGAACAGGGGTGTATTCTGCCATATTATGACCATTCCTTTCTGCCACCAACGTGTTATAAAACATACCGTCTACCGCAGAAGTGGCAAAGCCACTTCTTGACGGTTTTGTTTTAACCTTAAACCTCTGCAAATTTTATTGAAAGTTCGGGTGTAATACCTCGCTCCTTCGGGGCGGTTCTCTCGAGCTTTGCTCGGAGTAGTGTAGGGGGTGGCTCGGTCAAGTAGTCAAAGCCTGCTTTTCGAGAATTTTGCCTAAAACATCCCTGGAATATTAAGCCCACCAGTGAGTTTTTCCATAGCTTCGGTGTGTTCCACTTCGATTTTGGTTATAACTGCGTTTACACCAGCTACGATTACATCTTCTAAATCTTCGATACTATCTTTGTCGACAACATCAGGATTTAGTTTAACGCTTTTTAGTTCTTTATCGCCAAGCATTGTTAGTTCAATCAATCCGCCACCAGCTGTCGCTGTATACTCACGTTGGTTTAAGTCTTCTTGTAGCACCTGCATATCTTCTTGCATTTTTTGTGCCTGTTTAATCATTGAATTCATGCCACCATTTCCTTTGCCGTATCCTTGTGGTAATCTTGCTTTCATGGTTTGAGTTCTCCTTATAATTTCTTTGATTTCTTATAAGAAGCTGTATTCATAGCCTAAGCCGTTCGTATTTTGGCAAATTTTCCGCCATACTGCGTTGAATTTTCTTGAAAGGCACAAAGCCTACTGCGAAAATTCGCCTTATCTGGCGAAAAATTCACTCAAAATCCAAACAACTCAGTCTATGAATACAGCTTCTAATTTATTTCTATTCCCGCTGTTTTTACTTCAGCTAAAAATAATTCTATTTTTCTGACTGCTGGTGATTGTGCTTTCGCTGGTGGTGGAGCCGGTGATGTTGATACCACCGTTATTGTCTCTTCAACTTTTGAAAATTCATTATTAAATCCGCCACTTTCGATATTATCGAATACAACCTTATAGTCTTGATTTGTAGTTTCGCGAACCGTTCTTTCAATTACCGCAATGTTATCTTGGTTATCGAAAAAGTGTTGTAAAACTTCACCGCCTGTTATTACAAGTGTTCTTCCGCTAAGTCCAGCACTTGTTTCTTCGAGCATGGAAGCTCTATATGGGTCGAGCTTTTCGAGAACAACATTCCAGTCAGCCCATTTAGCGAGCTGCGATGTATTTCTTCCAGTGATTTTAGGCTGTTCAGGTTGCGGTTTTGGTGTTTCTTCAGGCGACTGTGTGACTGGTGTTAGTTCTGTCACAGCTAATGGCGTTGGTGTAGGCTCGACATTCGGTGCAGTTGCTACAACAGAAGGTGTCACCACTGGGGTTGGAGTGGGTGTCGCAACGGTCATAGTCGGAAAGCTAACAGTTGTATTCTCAGACTTTCCAGCACCTCCAGATGTTCTTTCGTCAACGCACATTCGCATGATACAGATTTCCGATTCAACTTTACGCCCTTTGATTTGCAAACAACGCTCGAGTTTGTCGAGTCCGTCTAAAATGCTTTCGAGTGTGAACAGGTTGGCTTGATTTTTGTAATCGTCGTACTCTTCAGGCAAAGCGGTGAGTAGCGAAAAATCATCTGGCATAAGTTTTGCGAGCATTAAATTTCTGAAATGTTGCAACAATTCGTCAATAAGTCGTGATGGGTCTTTTGACTTTGCGTACAGACCTGAAATGATTGTTAATGCACTTTTACCATCTTTTTTTGCAATTGCGTCAGTAATCGCAAACACGTGTTCTTTACCAGCGATTCCTGCACAGTTTCTCACAACTTCTTGTGTTATAGAACTGCCTTTAATAGCCGCTTCTGATGCCGCTACATCGAGTAGTGAGAGCGCGTCACGCATTCCACCATCAGATAATCTTGAAATTAGACCAGCCGCATCTTGTTCAAGTGTGAACCCCTCTTTTTCAGCAATTGCAATGAGTGCCTTGGCTGAATCATCAGCGTTAATTCGATTAAACTCATATCGCTGACACCTTGATAAAATCGTCGCAGGGACTTTGTGGATTTCTGTAGTCGCCAAGATAAAAACCACATGAGGTGGAGGTTCTTCGAGTGTTTTCAACAGTGCATTAAAAGCACTAATCGAAAGCATATGAACCTCATCTATAATATAAACCTTATACTTTAGTTCAGCAGGGAGATAGCTCGATTCTTCGAGCAAAGAACGCATTTCTTCAACCCTGCTATTAGAAGCAGCGTCAATTTCGTGAACATCGGTAGAAGTATTTGCGATTTTGCAGGCCTCACAAGTCAAACAAGGGTCACCATTAGCTGAATTAGTGCAGTTAATAGCTTTCGCTAAGATTTTAGCACAACTCGTCTTACCAGTCCCTCTTGAACCCATAAACAAATAAGCATGAGCGATTCTTTGAACTCCATCGTCAGATTTTTTGATTTGATTCTGCAAAGTCACCGTTATATGTGGTTGCGATATAACTTGTGAAAACGTCTGCGGACGATATTTTCGATATAATGCGAGATGTTGCATGAACCCTCCTACTATATGCTCCGCATCGAAACTCTTGTGCCTTACGGTAAGTCGCAAGGCGAGTTTCGATACTCAAAATGCACCTGTTCTCGTCTGCCAGTGGCAGACAATCTTTAAAATCACTCAACGCTACCAGCACGTCCCTCTTTCAAAATAACGTCATGAGCTCCACCCTCAACTATACTCGTCGGTGAAACAAGAGTAAGTTTTGCGTTTTTGTGAAGTTCTGGTATAGTCATACAACCACAGTTGCACATAGTTGAACGCACTTTAGAGAGCGAACGTTCTACATTGTCTTTTAGTGAGCCTGCATAAGGAACATAACTATCTACGCCCTCTTCAAAAGTCAGTTTCTTGTCGCCACCCATATCATACCTTTCCCAGTTACGAGCACGATTTGAACCCTCGCCCCAGTATTCCTTGACATACGTACCGTTAATCATGAGCTTATTGGTAGGGCTTTCATCGAATCTTGAGAAATATCGCCCTAACATGATAAAATCAGCTCCCATCGCAAGTGCAAGGGTCATATGATAATCGTTGACTATTCCACCGTCAGAACAAATTGGAATATAAATTCCTGTTTCTTCAAAATATCGATTGCGCTCGTCACACACCTCTATTATAGCGGTAGCTTGTCCACGCCCGATTCCTTTTTGCTCACGAGTAATACAAATCGAGCCGCCACCTATTCCTACTTTAATGAAGTCAGCCCCCTGTTCTGCTAAGAACCTAAACCCCTCTCGGTCTACCACATTACCAGCACCGATTTTGACGCTGTCTCCATATTTCGATTTAACCCAGTTTAAAGTGAGTTTTTGCCATTCCGAAAACCCCTCTGAACTGTCTATACAGAGTAAATCTGCACCAGCTTCAACTAAAGCTGGAACACGTTCTTCATAGTCACGTGTGTTTATTCCTGCACCGACTATGTAGCTTTTTTTGGAATCAATCAAAGCATTTGTGTCGATTTTATTACGTTCATAGTCTTTCCTGAAAACGAAATATTTAAGGTTTTGTTTTTCATCAATAATAGGAAGAGCGTTGATTTTGTTATACCAGATGATGTCATTAGCTTCAGAAAGAGTAATACCGTCTGGTGCAGTGACGAGTTTTTCAAAAGGTGTCATAAATTCACTTACTGGAGTATCTAGGGTTGTTCTTGATACACGATAATCTTTACTCGTAATCAAACCGAGTAGTTTTGAAGTTTCAGTACCGTCTTCAGTAACAGCCATAACCGAATGCCCAGTTTTTTCTTTGAGTGCAAGCACGTCAGACAAAAGGGCATCAGGGCGTAGATTAGAATCACTAACCACATACCCTGCTTTATAGTTCTTGACACGTGAAACCATCGCTGCTTCAGACTCAATCGATTGTGAAGCATATATAAAAGAAACGCCCCCCTCACGTGCTAACGCTACTGCCATGTTATGGTCAGATACCGATTGCATAATCGCAGATACAAGCGGAATATTCAGGCTTATTGCAGGCTCTTCCCCTCTTTTGAACTTCACGGCTGGGGTTTTGAGCGAAACCTTCGTTGCAATACATTCTTTAGATGAGTAGCCTGGGATTATAAGATATTCTCCAAAAGTGTGTGACGGTTCTGTACAAATAATAGCCATAATATACCACCTCTCTTAACTAAATAATCTCTCATTAACTCTCATTAAAATATAAAAACTCTTTTAATTATACATTATAAATTCCAAAAAGTCAAGTTTTTTTATGAATTTTGAAAAAATAAAAACAAAAATATAAGAATACGGTTTTAATTTATACTTAAAATCGCAAAAAGTTCACAAAAAACTATTGACAAGGCTATAAAAATATGATATAATAGCAAAACAAGAGTACCCCCCCGAAAGGCGGGCTTTGCCCGTCTGGAGTGGGGTATCTCGACGAAGCACTATTTCAAGTTGCTTGACGAATCTTAAAATTTATGATATAAATGTTACACGGTTGTGAAAATGCGCCACTAGCTCAGCTGGATAGAGCAACCGCCTTCTAAGCGGTAGGTCAATGGTTCGAATCCATTGTGGCGTGGAATAAATCTTAAACTTGAACTGTTTTATAAAATAAACGTGGTTCGTTTTTTTGATTTTCATGGAAATGTTGTGCATTTTGAGATGAGATAACCCTCGTATCGGGAGTTAGTTGAAAAATATCGAAAACTTTTAATATTTTGTGATAAAAAGGGTTGACAAGTCCTAAAAGATGTGATATAATTACATTAGCACCAATCACTTGTTGTTGATAAAAAAGCTGTACGATTATAAATAATAGAAGTTTTAGCAAGCTGTCTTGAATAGATGGCTTGCTTTCTTGTTTTCGATGTTTGTGTTTTTGAAGCACGGTTTTTAGAGCCAGTTCAGTATCTCTAACGAAGCAAAAAAATATTTACAAATTCAACCAATAAAAGTTTTTTTTTGAACTTTTTTCAAAAAAAACGAAAAAAGTTTCAAAAAACACTTGACAATACAAAAATGATGTGATATAATTATAGACGGTTAATTGATTATTGCAATTGTAATGTTCGGTTGTAATGTTCGGTAACACCGCAGAGCTACCCTGCCCCCTCTCGCTTCGTTCGAGAGAACCGATGCAGTGCGTCTGGGGTATTACACCCGAACTTTCAATAAGTAAATCATAAAGCATCAAGAAGAATCATAAAATGATTAGAGAACTGTTTGACGGCGTCATGGCCAAGTGGTAAGGCATGGGTCTGCAACACCCTGATCCCCGGTTCAAATCCGGGTGACGCCTTGTCTATTTTCTATTTTTGAGTTCTTACAAATTATTTCATTGTCTTCTTATTAGTTGCAAATCAGATAATCCTCAATAGCTCAGTTGGTAGAGCATGCGGCTGTTAACCGCAGGGTCGTTGGTTCGAGTCCAACTTGGGGAGTAAAAAATAACGTAATAATAAAAACGGTTGACGAGAGTCAACCGTTTTTGATTTAACTTATTGGAAATATTAAAAGTTCATCCGCTCCAATATTTTCTATCAAGGCTTCTATAGCTAATCGCCATTGACACGTGTTTTTTGGTGATGACTTCATTTTTGTCTAAATCAGCTGCTGTTCGTGCTACTTTGAGGATTCGGTCATATGCACGTGCAGACATTCCGAGTTTATCAAACACGTTCTTGAGCAGACTTTTTGCTACATCATCCATAACGCAAATTTCAGCCATCATCGATGACGGGAGTTCAGAGTTAGATTTGATTTTAGTGCCTTTATATCGCTCATTCTGAATAGCACGTGCGAGTTCGACTTTTTCGCGCATCATAGCTGAAGTTTCGCCCTTTGGCTTTGATGAATCACCATCGCCTGAAATTTCCTTATAAGTACTGGATTAACCTCGATTTGAATGTCGATTCTATCCAAAACAGGCTGGCTGATTTTTCCTAAGTATTTGCTCACAGCAAGAGGGGAGCAGGTGCATTTCTTGGCGGGGTGTCCAAAATTTCCGCAAGGGCAGGGGTTCATAGCGGCGACTAACATGAAGTTACATGGATATGTCGCCGAGCCGCTCGCTCTTGAAATAACGATTTCACGATTTTCTACAGGTTGTCGAAGCGTTTCGAGGGTTCGACGGTCGAACTCTGGAAGCTCGTCTAAAAACAAAACTCCATTATGTGCTAATGAAATTTCTCCCGGTTTAGGAACGCTCCCTCCACCACAAAGCCCTGAGGAAGATGCTGTGTGACTTACTGGTCGAAATGGGCGTTCTGTTATTAAAGGTGCGTTTTTGTCAAGCGTTCCAGCCACTGAGTATACCCCGGTTGTTTCGATACTTTCCTCAAAAGTCATAGCTGGTAGAATCGAAGGTAGTCGTTTTGCTAACATTGATTTTCCAGTTCCGGGTGGACCTAACATAATCACATTGTGGAATCCAGCCGCCGCAATTGTGAGAGCTTGCTTGACGTTTTCTTGTCCTTTAACGTCGGCGAAATCAGCAAAATCGCGTTCGAGGTTTGGGTTCGGTTGATACGTTTGATGAACTGGTAGAGTTTGTCCGTCTTTCAAATGCCAGTATAAATCAGCAATGTGTTTTACTCCGTAGACTTTTAGTCCCTTAACCACACTCGCTTCATCGGCGTTTTCGTAGGGTAGAAATAGGTGTTCAATGCCGTTTTTGTGCGCTTCAATTGCCATAGGCAAAGCTCCAAGTACGGGGTTCACTCCGCCTCCTAAGCTGACCTCGCCGAAAAAAGCAGATTTGCTTAAATCAATCGCAATTTCTTCCTGCGTTGCGAGGATTGCTGTTAAAATAGCTAAATCATACGAAGACCCCGCTTTCTTAATAGAAGCAGGTGTAAGGCTGATTATAAGTGACTTGTTTGCTAACTTGATTTGTGTGTTAGATAACGCAGACAAAATTCTTTGCTTGCTTTCTTGAACAGAAGCGTCAGCTAATCCTACTATATAGAACTCTGACATTCCTTTTTGGGCATTGATTTCGGTGACAACTGGAAAAGCATTCATCCCGAATAGCCCTACTGAATTGATTTGTATAAACATATAAGTTCCTGATATAGTCGGTCAGTTTAATAATGCTCGAGTATTATTAAATCGCAATAAAAGTCTTGACTTTTTGCGGTTTAATACTGCCCAACAGTTTCGGTTGTCTGCCACAGGCAGACGAGAAACAGGGGCATCTTGAGCAACGAAAGTCCTAATCGGGCTTCGCACGATTAGACAAGACTTTCGTTGCGGAGTATTATTAAACTGATTGACCATAGAATTTTTGTATGAATAAGTAGACAACCACCGTAAATAATACGGTGGTTGTTAAAAATTACCGCAGGCGAAGGGATTCGAACCCCTGTGGGCTTTCGCCCTAACGGTTTTCAAGACCGCCCCGTTATGACCACTTCGGTACGCCTGCTTCTATATGTCATAAGCACTAAAACTCACAACATACAATAGTATATCATATTTTTTACAGCTTGTCAACCCCTTTTTGACACTTTTTTTGATTTTTTATGAATTATTAAACCGCAAAACTCTTGTCAAGAGTTTCGTTGCGGAGCAATATTTAAAAGACACATATCAGATATTTGTATACACAATTCGAGCAACACCACTTAAATCTTTGCGAACTTTCGAGGACATTCCTATTTCTTTGAGTATTTGCACGACGTTTTCTGCCTGATTATCGCCTACTTCACAAGCGAATAAGCGTGTCTTTTTTATAATATCACTCCATTTTGCAAAGAATCGGTGATAAAAATTAAGTCCGTCTTCACTACCACCATATAATGCTGATTCAGGCTCGTGTGTGACTTCTTTTTGCAATGTCAACATTTCGTTTTTTGTCAGGTATGGCGGATTGATTAGTATACAATCAGCTTTTTGATTGAACTGCATTTCCAAAACATCTGCTTGTATTGCTTGTATTTGGTTTTCTAAGCCGTTTAGTTGGATATTAGCTTTTAGATACTGGAATGCCTGTGGTGATTTTTCGACTGAAATCACGTTACAACCAAGCGCTTTAATTTTCTCCATTTCATGGGCAATTGCGATTCCGACACAGCCCGAACCCGCACACAAGTCTAATACTGTATACTTTTCGGAATAAGGCGTGAGTGCTTCTTTCGCTAAATCCACAAGCAGTTCGGTTTCAGGGCGTGGAATTAAAACGCCCTCTCCTACTTTGATGGGATAGCCATAAAACTCCCACTCACCGAGTAGGTATTGTAGAGGTTCGCCACTCGCACGCCTATTAGCGAGTTTCAGCAAATCGCCCTTACCGTATTCGCAAATCCAGCGTGCTTCTTGTGTAGCGTTTTCGATTCCTGCATTTGTTAAGATTTCTTGGATTTTTTCGTTTTTTCGAATAAATTCCATATATATTTATACCCCCAAAAACCCCTGCAAACAACGCCAAGCTGTTTGCAGGGGGGTAATATATCAGTTTGTGTATTTAGAGCCTTTTAGTCTAACCGAACATTTAATATTTCAGCGAACTTAAAGAATACTTCTGTGTTGTCATAAACACCAGTAAAAATGTTAGAGCCTATACCTTTTGCGAAGATTGGCACATGTTCGCCTGTGTGCATCGAAGAAGTCCACCCGAATCCTGCTTTTGTGTTTAGAATTCTTACTGTTTCAGTCGCAAACGGGGTTAGTAGCATACTATAAATTGCTTGTTGTTCTTCGGTAAATTCTAAGAACGACGTTCCAGATACCGTTAAGTCAAAAGCGGCTTCGAGTGCGTTCAGTTCCCTTGCAGTGAGCTGCATAATCGGGTCTATTCCCGCAGGTGGTACGTCTACCGTTAATCCAAAATACGTTTGGATTAGTTGTAACCCCTCTTCAAAAGTGACATCTTCGTTACCCACAAAATCAGAGCGAATCATGGCATTTAATGCACGTGCTGAAATTTGTTGATAGTCAAGCACATGAATGTTCGTTTCAAAATAAATTCCATCTGCTCCGAGTGGTGCGGTAGAATTTAAGGCGTTGTTCCCGATTGAAAATCCGCCAGTTTCGTGGTCGCTCGTAACTACGATTAACGTGTCATTTGGATGTTGTGCATAAAAATCCAGTGCTACATCAATTGCTTCAATCATAGCGATTGTTTCGTAAATAGTGGCTTTTGCATCGTTTTCGTGAGCCGTATGGTCGATTTTACCAGCTTCAACCATTAAGAAAAAACCATCGTCATTGTTTTCTGTGAGGACGTTGATTGCCATTGAGGTGAAATTCGCAATTGAAAAACAAGTGCTATCTCTATCAATTACATGATACAATCCTTGGCTGCTATCCAACCTTGGATTTGTTGCGATTACACGTTCATTACCGTCAGCACTTTGCGTGAGAGCGTTTAGGGCATCACTCGTGTTAATATGAGCGAAACCAAGTTCGCCAGCTATTTCAAAGATGTTGTCTTCGTCACCTTCGCGCCCAGCATAATGCTCGAATCCGCCACCACCCAAGAAATGAAATCCACTTGTTACACTTTCATAAGCTATGCCGTAAGTTGCAAAACGGTCATCTTGATTGGCAAAAAATGAAGCAGGGGTTGCGTGATTTAGCTGAACATCAGCGATAATTCCAATTCGATACTGATGTTGTTCGTAAAGCAAATCTGCTATTGAAGGTACTGGATTTCTGTTGCGGTCTACTCCAACCCAGCTGGTATAAGTTTTGACACCAGAAGCAAGGGCAGTTCCAGCTGATGCTGAGTCTGTGATAAACGAACCCGCATCATAAGTAGCGATAAGCCCTACCGAAGGAAATTCCATAAAATTAAGTTTTTCGCTCCTAATTTCGCCTCTATGTTCTTTTTGTCCTAAATAAAATGATGTTGCAGTCATGTGAGATACACCAAATCCGTCACCGATGATAAAAAATACGTACTTCGGGCTATTGTTGGCATCCGTACTGGTGCTTTCGCAAGCTGTAAATGATATCAATACCGAAACCGAGATAAAGTAAATTGCTAATAGTGCTACTGTTGTTTTCCATTTTTTCATACTATTCAACTCCTTTGATGGACATTTTCATAATGATGTCCATTTGTTATAATTGTTCAGTTTGATTGCTCTTTGTGAGCTTCGCCCTGCGGTGTTACCGAACATTTCACCTCTCTTTAGGTATGAATACAGTATAACAAATCAAAGTAAAATCAAAAAGTAGTTTGGTGTAAAACATCTGTAAATTTTTTAGATGTTGCGTTTTCACAAATTCATGCAATAGCGGTAACCTGTTGTTGTGCGGTATATAAAGCGTAATAATCGCCCCGTTTTTCTATGAGTTCGTCATGAGTTCCAGCTTCGGTAATGCCTTGATTGCTGACGTACATAATTTTATCACATTCACGAATAGTCGATAGTCTATGAGCGATTATAAACGATGTTCTGCCTTTTAACAGATAGTTTAGGCTTTTTTGCATATTACGTTCAGTTTTAGCGTCGATTGAGCTGGTTGCTTCGTCGAGAACTAAAATTCGTGGGTCTGCTAGAATTGTTCTGGCGAATGCTATTAGCTGCTTTTGACCTGCCGATAATCCTGCACCACGCTCTTTGATTACAGTGTCGTATCCATGTTCTAAGTCACGAATAAACTCATCAATTCCGACTATTTTGCAAGCTGTGTAGACCTCTTCATCAGTAGCATCACGCTTGCCGTATTTGATGTTGAACATAACAGTTCCAGAAAAAATAAAACTATCTTGCAACATAATTCCCATCTGTTTTCGCAAAGATGGAATTTTTACATCAGAGATATTAGTTCCGTCAATCAAAATTTCACCTTCATTTATGTCATAGAACCTTGAGATTAAATTTACAATTGTAGTTTTACCAGCACCAGTAGGTCCTACTAATGCAACACTTTCCCCTGGTTTGATTGTGAATGAAAGGTTTTGTAAGATATTTTCGCTTTTGTTAGTTTCGTATGAAAAAGTAACATTTTTAAATTGAACTTCGCCTTTAATTTGTGGCAATTCAACTGCATCTGGTTTGTCGGTGATTTTTAGAGGCTCGTCTAACACCTCAAACACACGTTCGAGATAAGCTACTGCGGTTATGAACGTGTTCATAAGGTTTGATAGGTTGATGAGCGGTTGCCAGAATCGCCATGAATATTGGCTCATCGCCGCAACTGTTCCTAGAGTGGCTGCACCAGTCACTCCGCTTCCTACCACGAATACAAGACCTACTATAAAGATTGCACCACGGACTAAGTTTGCGACATTGTCGATTACTGGCCAAACGAGTAGAGAATAAGTAACAGCCTTCATCCAGTCTTTCTTATACGATTTAGAAAGTTTGTCGAAAGTTTCGGCGTTTTCATCTTCACGTGAGAACATCTGTGTGATTTTTACGCCTACTATGCTTTCATGTAGATATGCGTTCATATTAGAAGTCTTATTAGAAACACCTTGCCATGCTTTTCGTTGGCGGCTTTTCAAGAATAGCAGGAATCCTACAAATAGCGGAAGCCCACCTAAAATCACCAACGCCAGCTGCCATGACACAAAGAACATAATCACCGCTATGAACAAAAGGTTTAGCATTTCCATGACAAAATTTATAATCCCGTTAGTCATAAGCTCCGACACTGAATTAATGTGATTGACGAGTCGCACCAAGATTTTTCCATGAGGGCGAGTGTCATAATACTCAAACGAGAGATTTTGTAGATGTGCGAACAAATCTTCACGAATATCGTGGATAATATCCTGCCCGACTTTGGTCATAACAATCGAGCGACGTTGTGCGAAGAAAACTCCAGTCAAAGTAGCGAGGAGCATTCCACCTGCTAATTTGAACAATAATGGAACATCGCCGTTCGGAATAGCGTTATCGATTGCATTTAGTGCAAGCAAAGGTCCTGCTAATCCTGCTAAAATCGAAATCAAGCTCAGGAAAATCCCGAACGCAATCCGCCCCTTGTATCGAGAGGCGTAAACTAATGCTCGCTTAAAATGGCGTATATCGAAAGGTGATTCCAGCTCCTCATCTATATCGAACTTGTTCCTTAGTGGTGGAGTGGAATCGCGGTTATTATCTTTTTCACGGTTAAGATTTTTTATGGACATGATTGATTTGATTACTCCTAATTTAGTTATATAGTACAATATGTATGTGGTCTATCTCGTTAAGCTTCGGGGAAGCCAAGCTCCCCCTTGAACTCTTGTTTTGCTATTATATCATAAAAATGTTTGTAAGTCAAGCAAAACAAAAAGAGTCAAGCATTTTCGCAAAATATTCAAAAATTGCTTGATGTTTTGGAATTTTCGTCAAATTACACAAAGCATAAAACCGCATTTTTACAAGCGATTTGGTGAAAGTGTTCAAAAAAAAGCCAAATATGCCAAATTTTTTGTAGAATATTTTTATCCAAAACACTTGACAAGTTTTCAGCTACATGATACAATATACAGTAATCTGTTGCTTTTGATTGTAATCTATTTACTTTCATGATTGATTCAGTGTGCTTTGCTTATTTGTTTAATAGTATGTTAAGGTATAGCATTTTTTTAGTGTACCACATCGTGACAAAAGGACAAAAGCTTGTTGTATTGATTGTGTTGATTAAATTGGTTGAGTAAGTTCAAACTGTACTCAACGTTATTCCAATCAAATTTGATTGCAGAAGAAAACTAAAACAAATTGAAAACGAAAGAGAGGTTTTTTGAATGAAACATTCAACAAAACAACGCATTCTTTCACTGCTCGTCTCCATCGCAATGGTACTTACTTTTGTGCCTACGTTGATGATTACGACAGTGGCCGACCCTGATGCTTCCAACCCGAATTTTTGGAATTTCCGGGCTGAGTTAGACGACCCTGCTTGTGATGACCCTTGTGAAATCCCTGACCCTGCTTGTGAATTGACAGGTGGAACGCCTGATTCTTGCCCAGGTGATGATACTTGTGTCAATTATGATGCTGGGACTAGTTTTTGTGGCGACCCTGATGACTGTGACGGCGGTCCTTGCCCAGGTGATGATACTTGTCCAGATTTTACAGTTGGAACTGGTGCTTGTAATGATGGCTGTGTAGCTGGCACACCTGGTACTTGGACTTGTGGTAATGCGGACGATTGTACTCAAGCTGACCCTTGTATGATTGAAGACCCTGATTGTGGCGAGCCTTGCACTATTACTGGTCTTGGTGATAATGTAGAGCTTGTTGTTATCAATACTGATAATGCAAATAACAGATATTTAACTCTTGAAGGTCTTGAAATTCCTGATAATTTCGCTGATGCTGATACCATCCAACTTGTTTTTGCACTTGATGGTTCGCAAGCGTCAACAAACCGTGGCGTGACGGTTTGGACTGATTTGATGGATGGAGCAACGATTGGTCTTGCTGCTGATGCAGACCAAGGCGATGCAATTTACGCTCAAAGCACTGGTGGTACATCTATTGTTGTTGAACTCCCGGTGACAGCGTTAGTTGATGGTGCTGATGAAGCGACTGAAATCAACGTAGCTTTTAGCTATAACAATAACGCAAGTGGTTTTGATGCTAATGGAAGAGTGGGTGTTAGTCCGGTAAGACCGCTTCATGTTGCATTTATGAATTCGGCAATTAGTGCAACCCTTACTTTTGCTTTTGAATTCACGTGCGATAGCGACATCTGCTGTGTAGTGTGCTGTGATTATGACGGCATCGAGTGTACAGTTACAGCTTGTGAATGTTGCCTCGTTTGTGAAGAAACAATTTGCGAATGTTGTGCAATTTGCTTGATTCCATGTGCTGGTGATAACACTTCACTTTGCTATGAAGTATGTGAGTTTGACCGTGTTGGTGGAACAGTTGCTAATCCTCACCCGACTGCAGAACGTGGTGGTGGTAGCATAATCCATGGTTTCACTAATGCAAACGTTGTTAATGTTGACGAAGACCACCCTCACAGAGGAGGAGTCAGATTCAACATCAACGAACTTGTGGCAGGTACTAATGTATGTGTATCTGATGTAGCAGGCTTTACTTTCGGTGCTACTGCTGATAATAGTGCTACTGATACTTTACAAATTGTACCTTTAATTCAAACACGTGATGCTGATGACGAGATTGTAACAGTAAACCCAGGTGTAACTTACTGCACATCGGGTTCACTTAATGTAGGTCGTATCTGGATGGGTCGTCCAGCTGGTTTTGGTGCTGGTACTGCATCAGCGTTTGGAACGTTCTTTAATGGAACGACTTTAGATGAAACTCCTGGATTTACTGAACCTGGTTCTAACGCAAATCACCCTGATGACCCTGCAACTTTTGTAAATGGTGCTGATGATTATCTTACAATTACATTCAGAGCTAACCAACCTCGGTATAACAGACATAAAGTTACTTCTTTAACGCTTCTTGATAGCGAAGGCGAAGAATTAGGTACAGTTGTATGGCGTTCTTCTGACAATTACGGTGGCTGGTCTGCATTCTTCTCATCTGTAGATTGTGAAGTTTGTGATGACTGTGACTTCGGTTGTTTGGCTAATGATGTTGACCAACACTTCCGTTCAATCTGTGGCGATGGCACTTGTAATTCTCCATGCTGTTCAGATTGTTCTGAGTGTCCTTCATGTGGAGATGGTGGTGACCTTGAAACTCGTGAAGTTACAGTAATATACCCAACGTGTTCACAATATGGTGTTGCAAACGTTGAATGTGCTTTCTGCTTTACTGTAACAACTGATGACGATGGTGATGATGTTACTGTTGTAATTCCTGCACTCGGTCCAAATGTTCCAGAATATCCTGGCGCTGAATGGACTACTGTAGCTCCTACTTGCTTAGAAGATGGTTACAGATGGGCACTTTGCCTCGGCTACAATGATAATGGCGACTGTGACTGTTGTGTAGGTGATGCTACTAACGGCGGTAACGGAACTACTAACGGTGGTAACGGAACTACTAACGGTGGTAACGGAACTACTAATGGTGGTAACGGAACTACTAACGGTGGTAACGGCGGAACTGACGCTGGTATAGCTCCAACTAATTCTCTAATCACTGACACTGATGACCTTGTAGAACTCGGTTATTACTGGACTGTTGATACCTTCACTCAAGTTGAAGGCGAAGGAAGAAGAGACCTTCAATCTTACTTTGATGGTATAGTCCCAGTTGCTCACGAAATCGTAATTGCTGACGGTCGCTCAAGCGTTACCGCTGTAAGAGTTACTTGGGAAGTTCCAGCTACTGTGACTGACCCAGTTGTAGGTGTAAACTTTGTTACTAATGACAATGTTAATGGCTGGGCACAAACTACAATGACTTACGATGCAATTGTTGACGATGCTGAATTTGTATTTGAAGTTGAAGTTGACGAATATCCAGTAATGGAATTCTTCCAAATCATGCTTTACTCTGGCACTGCAGTAATGCCAACAGGTGTAACTGCACTTGTAGAACTTCTCGGCGATGACGATGATGCTAACGGTTCTAACGGCGGAACTGACAACGGTGGTAACGGAACTGACAACGGTGGTAACGGAACTACTAACGGTGGTAACGGAACTGACAACGGTGGTAACGGAACTACTAACGGTGGTAACG
>JGI24703J35330_11748849_pt1 | contig 49103 bp, 49 predicted proteins | sample TergutNt197P1_FD_35330 | JGI IMG/M metagenome (IMG submission 35330)
CGAACCAGTCGAGCCAGATTGGAACGAGGCGGGTCTTAATCTGTTAGACTTGATGGAGGAATACAGCCATTGCGATGAAATTACTGCAATGCTGGAATCATATAAAACATGGGTAATAAACGAGGTTTGGGGAAATAAAATGTGGTTGGAAGCTCAAGCCACGGTCACGCCTGAATTAGTTGAAGAAATAACCCAAATTCAACATGAATTAGATGATTTTTTCTCTAATATTTCTGTTGAAACAATTCACAATGACCTTATGAGTAATCATCCAGAGTTGTGTGAATATGAATTGTTGTTAGAAGCCAAAGAAGCGTTTGTGCTATATGAAACATACTTCAAGTTTATTGGTATGTCAGAACATGAAATCATTTTCAATCTCTCGCCCGAAATGATTTATGAGGCTTTTAAAAAAATATATCCCGACAAAAATGTAGATGACTTATCGCAAAAATCAAAAGAATTAGAAACTTCGATTGAAAATATTAGACTCAAGGCAAACCCCAAAATAATCAGCTTTGAAGATATAGGTTTTGAACCTTTGGGTTCTCCAGCCACACCTAGTAATCTAACTCGTATTTTTAGTAGACATGATGGTTCAAGCAACACAAACATCCTTTTAATGGAGGTTTTTGGTGCCGAGGCGGGTGCATTAGCCGCTGTAGTTGCCACTGCACGAAGATGGGGTAGTCAGAGACAAGATGCGTATAGGCATTATCTTTGGAATTTTATTGGAGTAAGGGATGGTTTTCCGAACGCTATGCGTACGTATGCCACAAACCACGAGTGGTCGGCAATGATTAGAAGGCGTTATGGAATAAGTAATAATCCTAGTGCACAGCAAGAAATTATGGCACTTGCACTTCGTGACAAATATCTTGTTCGTCGCTCTTTTGCTGATTGGGACAGAATATTTTGGCGTCCAACTGGAACAGCAAATGCTGAACCTATGGGGCGAGATGACCTTATGGATTTTTATAACAATGCACGTGGTAGAGCCGATGGTTCGGTGAGAGGAGCGAATGCCCTCGATTCATTTAACAATCGTTACAGTGCAAACACTGTAATAAGGGATAGCTCTATAGGACAAGTCACACAAAGCCGACGTAATCGAATACACTCAAACAGATGGTACAGACCACGAGGATAATGTATGTTAAATAGGACAATTTTAATAAAAATTCTGGCGTTTTTTGTAATGTTGGTGTTTAGTGGCTGTTCAGATGTTGGAACTACTTTTACAGATAACACTGGTATTGAATGGAGAATTTTAACCATTGACAAAAACGGCAACAAATTAATTATAACCGAGTCCGCTTTTGGTCCAGTACAGTATAATAGTACAAATGTTTACACTCGTTTAGGTGATAGTGATGTATTAAGACCTGCTCTTAATGAATGGTTTGTGTATGAATTAGCATCTGAATTGAAAGAACGTGCTTTACCAGCCATGAATTTGGATAATGACGTTCGTTTATCACCATCGTCAAACGTAGATGAAAGATTAAGAGAAAATAGCTCTGAAGGTCTTACCTATGCTGGTGAAGGTGAGGCAACTGCCGAAAATTCACTTTTTGTTTTGTCTTTGTCAGAAGTAAACCAATATAACCGTGCTGGTGAATTTTTAGGTGGTATGATGGGTTTTTTTGGACGTAATGAGCGTTTGGGAGTTGGATGGTTACGTTCGCCAGGTGTCAGTTACAAATCACCAAATTTACAAACTTTAGTGGGTGAGCATCACGACACAGACGGACCACTCATCACTCCCGCTACCGCAGATTATTATGGATATTTTCGCCCTGCTTTATGGGTTTCACCTGATTCATAGAATGATTTTTCGTAGTGGTCGCCTGCGCCAAGCCGACGCAGACCGCATTTTAGACTTCTTGGTTGGTAGAGACAGCCGAATTATAGGTTAAGCTTAGAAAGGAGCTTATTATGAAAAAAAGACTTTTAGCGATGTTAACTGCAATTGTAATGACGTTTTCATTTGCGGTAACAACTTCGGCGAATATAACTAGTGACAATTGGCGTTCTAAAAATGTAAATCCAGTACTTTTGGAAAATCCTCAAGCTAATTTTGTTTTTTCAATGTTTTGGGTAATACGTATACTGAACAACGAAGTCGAACTACGCACCGACGAACGGAACGCACTTTTAGCAATGGCACCTAATTCAAGTTTAAGTGTTCACGAAAGACTTTTGGAAGTTTCGCAAAAACTTTTGGGTATCGCCATTGGAAGAAACGAATTTTTAAATTGTATTTCTGTTTTAGAAGATTGTGATTGCGTATACTGTGATGATTGCGGAAAAACAACAATGATAGCCTCTGAAAAAGAAACAAAAAGTTTTGTTTGTACCTGCAATATTGTCTGTACGTTTTGTTGGGAAGAAGACTGTAACTATGCTAAAGGTCATGTTACGGGAGGCGATTCCATCTCTATTGATGACGCACTGCAAATCCTGCGATATATAGTAGGTTTGTACACGAACAATAGTCTTGCTTGGGCAGTTGAGACAGAAAATTGTGCACGTAACGCCGCACTCATCGTAAGCGAAGAAACTCCTGGAATAGCAGACGCACTGCAAATCCTGCGACACCTCGTAGATTTACCAAGTGCTTTGGATTAAGATTTACTTTGCATAAAACTATCCCCCATTTCAGACTTAAATCTGGAATGGGGGGTGTTTGCTTGTCTTATTTTTCGAAATCTTTCGATTATAAATTTGTGTTGCAATCAAGAAAGAGACGACTGTTATTGCAACACACCACCTCAGTCTCTACCAGTTTTAGGCTAACAACAAACCTCCCCAATTCAACTATCACCTTTTCTATTGACAGAAAAGGTGATAGTTTTGTTATAAAAACATCATACCGCATAAAACATCGAACACAAAAGTCTATAATCCGTTTGCGAAAACGCTTGACAAATTCCTGATTTTGCGGTATAATAAAAATAATTGGAGATATTATACTCACTCATTCTCCAAATATCCTCTAACGGAAGATACTCGAAAGGAATTTTCATTGTGATATGAACAGACTAAAAAAAATTACAGCAATTTTTATTATAACAGCGATTGCTACAACTTCAGCACTTACTGGATGTAGTAGAATTGATGTTTTTGACCCCCCACCAGTATGGAACGAAAGTGAAATTGACTCTGCTTTGATGCACTATGAATATTATCAACTAATGCCAGTATCCGAACGCCCGCTATTTGCAAGCGACGGGAGTGTTAATCAAGATGTTTTAGAAAATCTTCACGCAATCTTAAACAGTGAGGAATTAAATCCATACCTGCGTCAACCGAAGACTGCGTGGTATTCTGGTTTGGCGTTCGAGTTTGAGGGCGATTCTAATTTTACTTCAGTCAACGCACGGGATTTTTCGCACTACGTTCTCGGCGGAGATTATGATGCAGACCCTACTACAAATGATGTTACCAGCCGTTCTGGGGCGATTGTCATTCGGCTTTTTGAAAGTATTCCAGACAGTTATGGTGTGGAAAATCAGCATTTAAGCGAACTTACCGACCAATGGTGGCAGGTTGTTTACCGCTCAGTCGAAGATGCGAACGGCGAAGTAAACGATGTGTTGACGTTGTGGATGCTCCAACCTTATCGTATCACTCACCACAGTGGTGACCAGTATGAAAACATCACTGCACGTTCAAACGAACGTCATTATGACCGACGTATAGGCGACGGTGTTTGGGTGCCTATGAGGCTTAATCAAACTAACAGTATTCTGACAGATGAAGACATTGCAAATGGTGGCGCGAGAGCGTCAAACGGATTTTTTCTTGAAGCCAATTATAGCAACAGTATCGCTAGGGCGAATCTGCAAAGAGATTTATCAGGGCTTTTGGAGAATTTCAACGGGGTGGAAAATTATATAGTAGCTCCAAGAAATCTACCAGGTGCATGGCAAAGTTCAGAATTCCAGACTGGGTCTAACATGGTGGGCAGATTCTTTGTAAGCGGGCAGTTTTATACAACGCCTGATACTAATGAAGAAAGACAGCATTTCATACAAGAACGTTTTCCAGGTAGCGAAAATCGCATTGACGGATTAGGTGCAACTGGTCTAATTTGGGGTACTCATCTACACTTCTCGATAGGGAACGGTAAAGACGGTTTATCGGTAGGACCAGTAGATGGTCAATGGGCAAACACCGAATTCAAGCCCACCCACGATGATTTGTTATGGCTTCCTTCTGATTTTGAAATTCGTACTGTGGGGCATAATCAAGAACCTGCAACTTTTCAGACTTTTATCGCAGAAGCTGGCAACTCAGAAAGCTCTCTGCGTTTCAACTGGAACGCTAACAGTACACGCGAACAAGATTCGCGTACAGATTTAAGCGGTGGACGTAGCGGACTCTGGCAATTAAATGGTTTCGATAGAGCGCACAATTCAGCATCAGTGCGTTCTGAAATAGAAGTCGAAAACGATTGGGAGGCTATGTTAAATTGGCTTAGAACAGGTGACGGAATTGCAATTGGCAGTGCAAATACAGTATGCCATGCTGGCAATCGATATAGTTACGGCGTAACACAACGTGGTGGAATGCGACCAGGGATTCATCTCTCGCTTACCGCTTTGTTTGATGGGTTAGAATAAAAATAGAACTGGAGAAATTTAATGGATTTTGTATTTAACTTTTTTAGAGGAATTTTGGGGATTATTTGGAGTATAATCGCTGTAGTCAGTGTTATTTGTGCGATTATAAGCATTGTTCAAAACGAAAAGCTCGATTCGTCTAAAAAAATGATTTGGGCGTTGGTTTCGATTTTTGTTTTCCCACCAATCGGACCACTTGCTTATTTTTTGGTTGGTAGAGATGGGTGAAATATTAAGATACTGAACAGGCTCTAAGCCGCCGACAAAGTCGTGGCTTAATTGCCTAACCTCTGTTGCAGGAAGGAATAATTATAAATATGCAAACTATAAACGGCGCTCAAATGATTATAGAGGGACTTGTTCGACATGGTGCTACTACCGTATTCGGATACCCAGGAGGGGCTGTTCTTCCGATTTATGATGCTTTGTATCAGAACTCGGACAGAATTGACCATATTATCACGGCACATGAACAAGGGGCCGCTCATGCGGCTGATGGTTACGCACGAGTTACTGGCAAAACTGGCGTAGTCATCGCAACAAGCGGTCCCGGTGCTACTAACTTGGTGACTGGAATCGCTAACGCTTACCTCGACAGTGTCCCACTGCTTGCAATTACTGGGAACGCACCAGTCCCGCTGCTTGGGAAAGATGCTTTTCAGGAGGTTGATATAGTCGGGATTACGCAGCCGATTGTCAAGCATAACTTTGTGGTGCGTGATGTAACAGAACTCGAAAGCACAATTGCAGAAGCGTTTATAATCGCCAATACTGGGCGAAAAGGACCGGTGCTAATCGATGTTCCTAAGAATGTTCAAGAATCCGAAGTTGAGCTTAAAGGCATTACTGCCACTAAACCAGAAGTAGTACCAATTTCAGTGCTTTCTGAAATCGTACAAGCATTAAAATCAGCGAAACGCCCGTTCATTTATGCAGGCGGTGGGGTAGTTGCGTCTGATGCAGGTGAAGAGCTTAGAGAACTCTCTGAAAAGCTATCAGCCCCGGTAGGCTTTAGTTTGATGGGGATGACTGCACTTTCGACGGACAACCCATTAGCACTCGGAATGTGTGGTATGCACGGAAAATATGCAGCGACTGTCGCAAAGTCAGAATGTGATGTGCTATTAGCCCTCGGTGTAAGGTTCTCTGACCGTGCAACTGGAAATATCTCGGTGTACGAGAAGGATAAAACGATTATTCATGTAGACATTGATGTTTCGGAGCATGGCAAAAACGTAAAACCGAATATTAGCGTAAAAGGTGATATAAAAGCGGTTTTAGCAAAATTATTGCCACAACTTAGTGATATCAAACCTTCTAACTCTGACTGGCTGGCACGTGTTGATGAGTTGAAACTTGGTAATGCTCGTCAAGAGGGTGATTTTACGCCACAAATAGCAATCGAAACAGTCGGGGAGTTTATGGCTGATGACACTGTAATCGCAACTGACGTAGGTCAACACCAGATGTGGACTATGCAGTATTACCCGTTCAAGATGTCACGCACTTTCCTCACGTCTGGAGGGCTTGGAACGATGGGGTATGGAATGGGGGCAGCAATCGGTGGATGCGTAGCGAATCAAAAGAAAAGAACTGTGTTGTTCACGGGTGATGGCAGTTTCGGAATGAACTTAAACGAACTTGCAACTGCGGTTAGCCAAAATTTACCGCTTGTAATTGTGATTCTTAACAACGGTGTTCTTGGAATGGTTCGACAATGGCAAAAACGATTCTATGGCGAGCGGTTCTCACAGACGACACTTGGTCGAAAGACCGATTTCGTCAAACTCGCAGAAGCGTTTGGAGCTAATGGGTTTAGAGTCACTAATGTGGACGAGCTTAAAAGTGTTCTCGCAAAGCTCCCTAAATCGCCAGTAGTGATTGATTGTCGCATTGATATGGACGAAGAAGTACTCCCAATGATTCCACCTGGAAAAGCCGTCGATGATATGATTATTACAAAATTCAATGCAAGTGCGGGAGGTGATTCGTGATGGAATTTACAGTAGAGCTATTGGTAGCAAATCGCTACGGTGCGTTAAATCGAATCACCAGTATTTACGCTCGCCGTGGATATAATATCGATGAACTTGAAGCGGTCGTAGCGGATAAAACCAATAGCGATATTTATCGAATCACAGTTCGTTCAAAAGGCGATGAATATGCAAAAATACAGGTAATGCGTCAGCTAGAAAAGCTGTATGATGTTAAGGAAGTGAAGTTGACATGAGCTTTTCAAAACTTCCGTCTTTACAAGCAATCAATCAAAGAGTAGAAAAAGCATCTGACTTTTTTGCGAAAAGTGAAATCGTAAAAAATACTGGATTTATTGAGACGGCAAATCTAGTCAAAAGCGATTATTGTAATCTGTGGCTCAAGACCGAAAACTTGCAGACTACTGGTTCTTTCAAAGTTAGAGGGGCGTATTATAAAATGTCGCTTATGTCTGATGATGAAAAAAAACGTGGAGTTGTTGCGTGTTCGGCTGGTAATCACGCTCAAGGCGTTGCGTTGGCCGCACGTGAGGCTGAAATTAAAGCGACTATATTTTTACCAACAATCGCACCGCTTTACAAAATTGAAGCTACCGAACGTATGGGGGCAATAGTCAAAAAATACGGAACTGTATATGATGATACCTATCACGCTGCATGGGAATATTGTCAGCAAATCGGCGGAATGTTTGTTCACCCTTTCGATGACATTGATGTGATTGCAGGGCAAGGAACAGTCGGGCGTGAAATCATAGAACAGTCAAACCAAAAGGGTGTTAAAATCGATGCGGTAATAGTCCCAGTCGGGGGTGGTGGGTTGATTTCTGGAGTGGTAGCGGCAGTTAAGTCTGCTAATCCTGATTGTAAAGTTTATGGTGTTCAAGCGTCTGGTGCGAACAGTATGGGGCGTTCATTTAAGGCGGGAAAGCGGTTGGATTCGAAACACATCAACACTTTTGCAGATGGAATTGCTGTCAAAACCCCCGGTGAACTCACTTTCGAGATTTGCAGAAACTATGTCGATGACATAGTCACTGTTAAAGAAGATGAAATCGCAACAGCACTCTTAAAAATGTTAGAGCATCATAAACGTGTTGCAGAAGGTGCGGGTGCTGTCGCAGTCGCATCGGCAATGCACGGAAAACTCCCTCTCAAAGGTAAAAATGTATGTGCGATTGTATCTGGCGGAAATATTGATATTAACATTCTTTCAAGGGTGATTAATCGTGGAATGCTTACGATTGGGCGATTCACCGAGCTGATTATAGAAATGCTTGACAAACCAGGTTCGTTGGCGGAAGTTTCGGCGATTATCGCAAAAGAGGGAGCAAATGTCGTTAAACTTTCTCACGACCAAGGTGGCAAAGGAACTAAAATCACTGGCTGTTTTCTGCACGTTTCACTTGAAACAAGAAATCATAAACATTTTGACCAAGTAATTGGTGCATTAAAATCTAAAGGGTATAGAGTTATATATAAAGCTCAGAATCAAGGTTGGGAATAAGAACAGGTTTTAAATTTTAGAAAGGAACGTGGTAAACTGTTGAATTGGGGTTCTTAGATTGAGAACAGCTTCTGATAATGTTCAGCAAACCACACATTGATATTGTGAAAAAAATCATCTTCACTGAAGACGCACCATTCCCGGTAGGTCCATATTCGCAGGCGATGCTTGTTAAGCCTGAATCTGGAGAAACTTTATACGCATCGGGTCAAATCGCCATGAAATGTATCGAAGCAGGTGAAAATAATGTTACTAAACAGACTGAAGAAGTTTGCGGTAATGTAAAATCAGTCTTAAAAGCAGCGGGAATGCAGATTGAAGACGTTGTTAAAACAACCTGTTTCTTGGCAGATATGTCTGACTTCGCTGAATTTAACGCCGTATACGAAAAACACTTTGCTCATAAACCAGCACGCTCATGCGTGGCGGCAAAACAACTTCCAAAAAACGCTATGGTGGAAGTTGAAATTATTGCGATTATATAGTCGGTCAGTTTTGAAATGCAAAGCATTTCAATCGACAAGCGTTGCTTGTCGACGTGCTTACAGCACGCAAAAATCGACTATGCAACAAGTTCTTCATCCGCCTTAGGCGGTTGTGTGGCATTTGCCACACTTGAAAATGCTAAAGCATTTTCAAACTGAACAGTTATATAGGGGGAAATAATTGTGAATGTAAATCAAAAATTAAATAGCTGTTACGACAGCGTTAAATCAAAAATCGGGGATTTTGTCCCAAAAGTCGCACTCGTGTTAGGCTCTGGGCTTGGTGAGTTTGCTGATGAAATCGAGGTTGTTAAAACAGTCAGTTATTCGGATATTGACGGGTTTCCACAATCTACTGTTGAAGGTCATAAAGGCAGATTTGTGTTCGGAAAAGTTGGAGATGTTCCAGTAGTAATTATGCAGGGGCGTGTGCATTATTATGAGGGGTATTCAATGCACGATACAGTGCTACCTATTCGCCTTATGAAAAAGCTGGGGTCTGAAATTTTGTTTTTGACTAATGCGTCTGGCGGAATCAGCTTTGGTGCTGGGGAGTTTATGCTCATTATCGACCAAATTAGTAGTTTTGTGCCAAGCCCGTTAATCGGGTCTAACTTAGACGAATTTGGTGTACGTTTCCCTGATATGAGCGAGATTTACGACAAGGCTTTACGTGAAAAGATTAAGGAAAGTGCCATTAAAGTTGGTGTTCCTTTACAACAAGGAGTATACGTTCAAGCGAGTGGTCCTAACTTTGAGTCGCCAGCGGAAATCAAAATGTACAAGACACTTGGAGCAGATGCAGTTGGAATGAGTACTGCGTGTGAAGCGATTGTAGCGAATCATGCTGGAATGCGGATTTGTGGAATTTCGTGTGTAGCGAACCTTGCTTGCGGTTTGTCTGATAACCCACTCACCCATGATGAGGTTATGGAGGCTGCTAACGCTTGTGCACCTATGTTCAAAAAATTGATTAGAAGCTCGATTGAATCGTTTTCAGGTGAATTATGAACACAAGTATAAGTTCTCCAGACGAAGTGATTAAATTAGTTACAACTCTTTGCAAAAATCACGGAGTATCTTCTGTGACTTTGTTCGGTTCGCGTGCAACTGGTAAAGCAGTCGAACGAAGTGACATTGACATTGCTGTTACAGGTGATAGTGTGGATTTAATTTCTCTCGAAAATAAAATTGAAGAACTTCCCACTTTGTTTGCGGTTAATATTGTGGATTTTGACAAGTGTTCAGAGAGTTTACGAAAGGATATAGAACTATATGGCAAATTACTCCACAAGGCTTAAGGCTTTTAGAGATTCGCTCGAATCGTTATCTGAAATCGAAAAAATTACAATTACCGAATTAGGTGAAGATTTTATAGGTCTAAAAGGTTTTATTTGGTGTGGAATAATTGCTAAGTTTTCAATCACTCTCGATTTAAGCTGGAAATTGATGAAAGATTTGCTTATAGAAGAACATAAGGTTTTTAATTTCGCCAAAGGTTCTCCTAAAGAAGTTTTGCAAAAAAGTTATGAGGCGAATATTATAAGTGAACACACTTGGGCGGAAATGCTACAAGTTAGAAACGAGATTTCTCACCAATATAAAAACTTAGAAATCGTAGATGAATGGTGTGAAAAGATTATTACTACGTATATTCCATTATTTTACGGCTTATTAAAATACGCTGAGGGTTTAGCTAATGAACACAAACAAAAACAATAGGATTCCACAAAAACCTCTAATCAATATCCGCCTTTCGGACAAAAAAGATGCTGTAATTATCTTAGACCAGCGGTTATTGCCTAACACAATTAAATATTTAGAACTTCGTACAATTGATGAAATGTATGATGCGATTTATACCCTCAAAGTTAGGGGGGCACCCGCAATCGGGGTTTTTGCGGCGTATGCTTTCTACATTTGCTGTCAACACATCGAGGTAGAAGATAAAAAATATAAATCAGACGAATGCAATCAAATAGCAGAAAAGCTAAAATCCGCTCGCCCTACTGCGGTTAATCTTGCGTGGGCGGTTGACCGAATGCTCGCCGCTCACAAAAGCGGCAAAGACCTGCTCTGTGAGTGTCAAGCAATACACAATGAAGATATAGCTATGTGCAAAGCAATTTCTGAACATGGGCTTACTCTTCTAAAGGATGGTGATTGTGTAATAACTCACTGTAATGCAGGAGCACTCGCAACTTCGCAATACGGAACTGGGCTTGGTGCGTTAATCTTAGGAGCAGAGCGTGGAATGAAGTTAAGAGCATACGTCGATGAAACAAGACCACTATTACAAGGTGCAAGAATCACGGCGTTAGAGCTTATGAATGCGGGGGTTGACACTACCCTCATATGTGATAACATGGTTAGTGCTGTTATGCAACAAAAAACGCTACGCCAAATTTCTGCCGCTTTTGTCGGTTGTGACAGAGTGGCAGCTAATGGCGATGTTGCGAATAAAATAGGAACTTCGGGGTTAGCGGTTCTCGCTAAACATTATGGAGTGCCTTTTTATGTTTTTTGTCCAGCTTCAACCTTTGATAAAAGCTGTAAAACTGGTGCGGATATAGTTATAGAAGAAAGAAATGCTACTGAAATCACCGAGCTTTATTTCAAAGAACGAATTGCTCCTAAAGACATAAAATGCTTTAATCCATCTTTTGATGTAACACCAGCCGAATTGATTACTGCGATTGTCACCGAAAAAGGTATTTTTGCTCCTAATGAGGTCTAATATGAAAAATTCTGCGACAAACATTACAATCATAGGTGGAGGTGCGTCTGGTTTGGCGGTGGCAGCATTACTTTCGAGGGCTGGTGTCAAGAACACAGTCATCGAAAAGAACGTGCGTGTGGGCAAAAAGCTCCTCACCACTGGGAATGGTCGGTGCAATCTCGGAAATGTTAGTAATCGTATTTCCGAAAAAGAAAGAACGTTCACCGCTTACAACAATCCTGATTTTGTAAAAAAAATCTTACAAAACTGGCAGGGGGCAGAACACTTTTTTAAAGAATTTGGGTTGGTGACATGCGCCGATACTGAGGGGCGATTGTATCCTTATTCTAACACTGCAAACTCTGTCCTTGACACGCTTAGGCGTGCTTGCGTTCACACCGATTTTAGGTGCGAAACTGAGTGTTCTAAAAAAGAGTTTCATCGGTTGTTTAACACTGGAATCGTAATTTGGGCCACTGGAAATGCACCGCTTGTTTTCTTACAAGAGTTAGGGCATACTATAATCGAACCGCTCCCGTCTTTATGCCCAGTGATGACCTACGAACGACTTACACGCCCACTCAAAGGTCTTAGAATCCGTGCAGATGCTTCTGCTATTGCGGGTGAGGAGATTTTAAAAAGCGAATATGGTGAAGTACAGTTTGGTGACGGTTTCCTGTCTGGGATTTGTATTATGAATATTTCAAGGAAGTTGGCACAATTATTTAGAGATTATGCGAAATCACAATCCCCGCTAAATTTAACCATCTCACTTGATATTGCACCAGAATTTAATGAAGACGAAATCAAACAAATCGGTTATGAGGGGTTGTTTCATTCACGAATAGTTCAGGTGCTGAACAAAAACCAGATTCCCCCGAAAGACTGGCGATTTCCGGTCACCGGGAAAGCTCCGTGGCAGAAATCACAAGTCATGTCTGGGGGGGTTGATGTTAGTGAGTTAAATGACGATTTGTCTTCTAAGATTTGTAGCACTCTCTACATAATTGGTGAATCGCTTGACATTGACGGTGATTGTGGAGGGTATAATCTTGAATGGGCATGGGCTTGTGCAAAAAGAGTGGCGGATTCGATTTTACGGCAATTCTAAAAAATTCACACAGTTACTACTTGAACTTTTTCGGCAACATCTTTGCCAACTGCGATTGAATATGCGTTCTCGACATTTAGAAGTACTGGTCCACCGAGAGCGTATCGAATTTTGATTTCAACCCGACTCCCTGCATGGATGCCGAGATTTTCTAACAACCCTTTAGGAGAGTCCACGACTTGATAAGCGATACCACAGTCCGCTTGGTATAGATTAGTGACGTTCATACAAGTTTTCCTCCATTATAAATGTGTTCAAACAGATTTTTTACACGTTCGTTTTCGCCGATTAGTGTGAGATATCCAAACAACGCTTCAAGCCCGGTAGCCAATTTATAGTCAGCGACTTTAGCGGATTTTGGCACAGTTGACTTTGCGTTACGCCCTCTTCTGAGAACATCGGATTCTTCATTTGATAATAAATCTGATTCTTCAAGTAATCTCGCACCCGCCGCTTGGTATGATGCACGTACTTTTGACACCGATTTCTCGTGCAATTTTTTAGTGTGAGTGCCTTCTAAAAGAACCCTCTGTCTAACCAAATTTTCATACACACAATCGCCAAGAAAAGCCAGTGTTAATGAACTATAGCTTTTAGCTTCAGTTTTGGATAGCGGTAATTCTTTATTAAACGTGCTTGTTTCTGAAATCGGCAATTTTATCACCTCACGTAAGAAAACTCAAAATCAAAAATGGCGACGGTATCATTTTCGTTGATACCGGCTTCTTCTAAAGCATCGATAATACCAGATGAACGTAGCACACGTTGCAGATATTGCAGGCTTTCATAATCATCCATATTCGCTACTCGAATAATCGGTAAAAGGAACGGAGCGTCAACCATAAAATAGTCAGATTCCAACTTTTCGATTTTGAACGCACGCTTGGCTTTTTCACGCTCTTCAAGTTCGACCAAGCTAAGTGGTTCAGCTTCATAAGACTTAATTGGTGGGAGTTTAGGGAGTGTTTCCTCAATACAATCGAGTAACGCCTGTAATCCATTTTGAGTCGCCGCTGAAATTGTATAGAACGGAAATTCAGTGTTGTTTTCAATAAATTGCTTAAAATCGGAAATTTGTTCTTCGGTCGCAATGTCGGATTTGTTCGCAACAACTATTTGCGGTCGAGCTGATAACTCTTCTGAAAACCGTGCAAGTTCAGTGTTGATTTTCTCGAAATCATCTTTAGGACAGCGCCCTTCACAGCCAGAAACGTCTACGATATGTACGATTAGCCTGCAACGCTCAACGTGTCTCAAAAACGCATGACCTAACCCTACACCATCACTTGCACCTTCGACAAGCCCCGGTATATCCGCCATAACGTATGAGCTTTCGGTAGTTTTGATTACTCCGAGAACTGGCGTAAGCGTGGTAAAATGATAATTTGCGATTTGTGGTTTTGCAGCGGAAACCACACTAATAAGGCTCGATTTACCGACGTTCGGAAAACCTACTAACCCTACATCAGCAAGCAGTTTTAGCTCTAACGTGAGTTTTAGTTCTTCTCCCAAAAATCCAGGTTTAGCGAACCTTGGGGCTTGCCGTGTTGAAGTTGCGAAGTGGGCGTTACCTTTTCCGCCTTTTCCGCCTTTGCAAATCACAACAGACTCATCACCTGAAATGTCAGCGATTAAGCGCCCACTCTCGTTTTCTCGAACAAGTGTTCCTCTTGGAAGTTTGATTATAACATCAGGAGCAGATTTACCGGTACAGCGTTTTGTTCCGCCGTTTTGTCCGTTTTCGGCGATGAACTTTTTTTTGTAACGAAAGTCAACCAAAGTAGAAGAGCTATCGTCAGCTATAAATACAATATTTCCACCTTTACCGCCATCTCCCCCGTCAGGACCGCCCGCCTGAACATATTTCTCACGGTGGAACGATACCGCCCCGTTCCCACCATCGCCAGATTTTACTGTGATTTTTACAACATCTACAAACATTAGAACCTCACTGTTTTTCTATAAGCAGATTGCTTGAAAATAGTTTTTTGAGGTTGTCTAAAACCATAAAACGAGCGAGGTTTTACCCTCGCTCGTTTAGCTAAGCAACGTCAGTCCATAAAGCGAGGAAAACTAATAACCTCAATTTTATGCTCTTTGTTTTGGCTTTACACAACCTCTTGAATGCTAACTTTTTTGCGTGTTTTGTCGAGCCTTTCAAACTTAACTTTACCGTCTTTTAATGCGAACAAAGTATGGTCACGCCCTATCCCTACATTAACTCCAGGGTGAATTTTAGTTCCTCTTTGTCTGACTAAAATATTCCCCGCAATAACCATTTGTCCATCTGCTCTTTTCGCGCCAAGCCGTTTGGATTCACTATCTCTACCATTTCGAGTGGAACCCACACCTTTCTTATGTGCCATATCAAAATACTCCTTTTACTTATTAACAATCTAAAAAACCAATAATTCTTACTTTTACTTGTTAAGAGTCTGTTCAATATCTCGCTCATGGTGATTTTATAACTAATTTTCCATCGTACTTCGTTAAAATTTTCCGCAAGGCACAAAGCATTACGCAAAATTTTGCCTTGTCTGACGAAAAATTCGTTTCATAAAATCACTCATTCGGAGATACCGAACAGGCTCTAAGCGTTAATCGCTTCAATTTTTACCTTACTATATGGTTGACGATGTCCCATTTTGCGTTTTACGCCTTTTTTCGGTTTATAGGTGAATACCGTGATTTTTTTGCCTTTACCGTTTTTGACTAATGAAGAAGTTACCGTTGCACCATCAACATAAGGTGAGCCTACTTTTAGCGTATCTCCACCTACCATGACAACTTTGTCAAAAACAACTTCACCAGACTCAACGCCGAGTTTTTCAACAAAAATCTCGTCGCCAACTTTGACTTGATACTGTTTTCCGCCAGTTTCGATTACTGCGTACATTTGTTTATACCTCTTTTAAATTAAGTCTCGCTGTGTTTTGGTAGCACTATTGCTAATAAACAAAATTGGCATTTCAAGACCAAACACACGCGGTACATACTATTTTAGCATATAAATCTTGACTTGTCAAGCATTTTTTGCGTGTTTTTTTAATAATTACGGAATTTAAGTAATAATTATTTTTTTAACTTTTAAAAAAGGCTTGACAATTACATTTTGTGTGATATAATTTGAAATGTAGTGTGCATAAAAGCAAAAAATCATATCACACTATAAATTATATTGCGTTAGAATTATTGAAGATAGGTTCTTAGGACGCATAATGTAAGGAAGGTAAAAACTAAATGAGAAACATGAAAAAAATAATCGCTATTTCAAGCTGTGCAGCACTAATGCTTGCATTTGCGGCTTGTAATGAAACACCTGACGATTCAGGCACTGAAGACTCTAACGTAGGTGTCGGTGCTAATGACGATAATGGTGCTAACGGTCCTACCAATGGAGGTAACGGAACTGACGGTGGTGGAATTGCTCACGAAAGTGATTCAACTGAAGAAATTTTGCAGACTGTAATGGACACTGCGCGCGAAGAACTCGGCGACGAAGGTATTCCGATGAGTTGGGTTGAAGAAGTTACCGATAATTTTGAAAACGCTGTAGGTTTAACTGCGCAACAAGTAGTAACTTACACAGAATCTGTCTACAACGCCCAGGCGTTAATTGGTGCATTTGCGTTTCAAGTGGCGTTAATCCAAGCTAATGATGTTGAGGCTGCAGAAGCTGTTCAATCAGCAATCGCTGACGGATATAACCCTGCTAAATGGATTTGCGTAATCCCTCATAAAGCTGTAGTAATCCAAAACGAAAACTACGTGCTTTTGATTGCGGCTCAAACGGTTGAGCAATCAGACGTTATTACTAATATTTTCGGTGAAATCATGGACGGCGAAAATAATGTAAACGTGTTCTTTGAATTTGACCCTGATAACCCTCCTGAAGGCTATGACCCTGATGCAGAAGGTGATGGTATGGGCATGGGCTTCGGTGGCGGAATGGACATCGGTGGCGGATTAGATATAGGCAACGGTGAAATTGAAAATATAGATTAAATGGCTTGACGTTGCGATTTAACAATAAAGGAAAGGTATGCGTGAACTGATTATGATGTTTTCAAGTATACCTTTCCTTTATTATTTTCTACCAGCGGTTCTGTTTGCGTATTTTGCGATTCCATGGATAGTTAGAAAAATTACAGGAGCTGAGTCATCACCTGCAAATCTAATCTCGCTTAGAAATGCAATTTTGTTGACTGCAAGTGTGATTTTCTACGCATGGGGAGGGGCTATATTTTTGCTCCTCATTTTCGGATTGACTGTAAACAGCTGGCTCTGGGGGCTTTTGATTGACTGGTTTCATAACAAAGACAATCCTAAATCAGCAAAAGTGGCACTTATAATTAGTATTGTTACAGGATTGTCTGGATTAGCATACTTCAAGTACACTGATTTTTTCTTGACTCAAATAAACTGGCTAACTCCGTTGGATATTCCGCTGACTGGAGTAATCGTACCAATTGGAATTAGTTTTTACACTTTCCAGATTCTTAGCTACAATATTGACTTGTATCGCAGAGATGTAGCTGTTCAAAAAAGCGTGTTTAGATTGGCGACATATATCACCCTATTCCCACAATTAGTCGCAGGACCGATTGTGCGATATTCGGATATAGAACCTGCTTTGCATGAGCGTAAAGTGACGTTTGAAAACTTTTCATCTGGTCTTAGTAGGTTTACTGTAGGGCTTGGCAAAAAAGTCATAATCGGGAATACGCTTGGTGAAATGCTTCACGTCGTCGAAAGTAGTGGCGAAAAGAGTGTGCTATCATTTCTGCTTTTGACCGCAGGGTTCGCACTCCAAATTTATTTTGACTTTTCAGGTTATAGCGATATGGCAATCGGGTTAGGGCGTGTATTTGGATTTAAGATTATCGAAAACTTCAACTATCCGTATATATCAAAAAGTGTAACAGAGTTCTGGCGAAGATGGCATATCTCGCTTGGGCTATGGCTTAGGGATTATGTCTATATCCCGCTTGGCGGGAACAGAAAACGCCAATGGCTGAATATCTTAGTGGTCTGGACTTTAATCGGATTTCTACAAGGTGCAGCGTGGAATTTTATTCTATGGGGGCTGTATTTTGTAGTGGTTTTGTTAATAGAAAAAAACATTCTCCGCAAATATTTGCGCTTTGATGATTGGCACAAAATAGCTCGTCATATATATACGCTTACGCTTATTCTGTGTAGTTTTATGCTGTTTAGGTCTAACAATATCTTTGAATCAGAAAGCCTTTATGGACAATTCTCGCTCTATTACCTGCAAAGCTATGCAGTGTTACTCTTGATTTGTGTAATCGGTGCGACCAAACTCCCAAAACGGGCGTTTAATCGATTTCTGAAACCTTTCCCACTTGCTGAGCCAATGTTAGTAGCACTATGCTTGATTATTTCAACAGCATTTTTGGTTGACGGAACATTTAATCCGTTTATTTATTTTAGATTTTAAGCAAAACAAGAGCTGGAGGGGCGGCTTTGCCGACCCCGAAGCTCGACGAAGCACAAAGCTCTTCAAGCGGACTGCTCAGTGGCAGAGCCACTGACACCTCCGCTCTCGCTTTGCAAAACAAGAGCTGGAGGGGCGGCTTTGCCGACCCCGAAGCTCGACGAAGCACAAAGCTCTTCAAGCGGACTGCTCAGCGGCAGAGCCACTGACACCTCCGCTCTCGCTTTGCAAAACAAGAGCTGGAGGGGCGGCTTTGCCGTCCCCGAAGCTCGACGAAGCACAAAGCTCTTCAAAAAGACAGGCTTTGCTCGTCTGGAATAGGAGATGTCGATGAAAGACAAACAAGATGTTCTGCAAGGTCAGCAATCCAAAAGCCTAAAAATTTCACAAACCTTGAGCGTTGTAGTATTTCTTGGAATAATCGCTGCTGGGCTGTTGCTCAATCTTTTTTTAGAATCGCCAGATTTTATTCAAAGCGAACGTCGTCGCCCCGCTTCACGCCCTGAATTTGATTTGATTACGTTTGCTTCTGGTGATTTTGCGAGTGAATTTTTAGACTATTCTTCTGATAATTTTGTTTTTAGAGAACGGCTCAGAAACATTCGTGCTTTGACTACTTTTTATATTCTGCGACAATCTGACCGAAACGGATTGTATTTTAATCGGCGTTCGGGCATAGGGCGATTTGAGCTGATGGATGAAGAACAATATCGTCAGAGTGGTGAAAACCTCCGAAATTTACTGCCGATTCTCACCTCTTCGGGTCAGGATTTGGAATTGTATTTTGCGATAATACCAGATAAGAGCTTTTATACAAATCGCCGTAATATGACGATTTGCCCATTCCGTGGAAGTGAAATTTTGTCAGAATTGTTGCCAGAGGTTAATTTTATTGATATTACCGATTCACTTACAATTGATGATTTCTATAGAACAGACTTACACTGGAATCAAGTTAAGCTAGACAATGTTGTAAAGACGCTTGGTGGCGAAATGGGGTTTGTATCACCAGTTCAGACTGATAATATTACTGTAGGCGAATTTTTCGGAGTATATTACGGGCAGTTGGCTCTTCCTATGCAACCAGACATTATGGAGGTTCGGCAACTTCCCAATGAGTCTTTCGAATCTCAAAGAACTACAATTGCCGCTCGATATATGAACGACAGCCTGAGTGCTGCTCAAATGAGTGCGGTTTACGAAACGGGAGCGATATACGATTATTCAGCGTTTCAGGGAGTTGACCCGTATAGCATTTTTCTCAGAGGTCCACAGTCAGTCGTTTGGCTTGATACTGGGAATACAACAGGGCGTAATCTTTATGTTTTTAGGGATTCTTTTGCGTCAAGCATTGCACCGATTTTGGCGATGTCGGAAAGTTATGAACAAATTGTCTTAATAGATATGCGATATATTGATAGCAGAGTTTTGCACCATTTTGTTGAGTTTACCGATGGCTCGGATGTTCTGTTTTTGTATAATACGCATATTCTTAATAATTCTACTATGTTCCGCTAAGGTATGTGGGCTGTGTGCCAGACTTTCGATATGGAGTAATACTTGACGAGGGCATACAACCTTCAGTACGAAAGGGCAAATCATGGGGAAAATTCTTGCAGTTGATTTAGGCGAAGTCAGAACTGGAATTGCACTTAGTGACTCTTCGCAAACAATCGCTATGCCGCTAAAAGTGATTAGTGGCAAAAATCTTGAAAAGCTACTTGAAGCCATTGTTGAAATTGTTTGCGAAGAACAGGTGGTTGAAGTAATAGTCGGTAATCCGATTAATATGAACGGCACTAAAGGCAAAAAAAGCCAAAAATGCGTGAGAATTGCTGATTTGCTTTCGGAAAAACTGGAGTTGAAATATCTTGAAGTACCAGTCAAACTATGGGATGAAAGGCTCACTACAGCTGGAGCGAACGTATTTATGAATATGGACGACCGTCGTGGCAAAAAACGCAAAGAAAGTATCGATGCGGTAGCAGCCTCTCTGATTTTAGAGGCGTATTTAGGAAGTCTTGAATAACAATCGTGAAAGAGGGCTGTTGAATAATGAAAAAAATTGTTAGACTAATCATGATTTTAGTAGTTTTGTCTGCTACAGTAATAGCGTGTTCAGATTCTATAGAGTCTAGTCAAAGTGGAACACCTGGGCGTTCAGAAAGTACAGGTGGGGCGGGCGAAAATAGCGAAGAACTAAATTTCCCGCTATTTGCTTTCCCGTATGAATTTGAGGCTGTTGACATATTTGGTAACACAGTCACTAATGAGAGCCTTGGTGAAAAACGAGCGTTTTTTGTCTACCACTGGGCGACTTGGTGTAATCCATGCGTACAATCGATGCCGACATTATCACAAATGCTTGAAGATTATGGCGACATCGTAGGTTTTATTGGGCTACTCGGTGATTTCGATAATGTAGGCGGTGCTGTAAATATTGTAGAATCTGCTGGAATTACAGAGGATTTTATTATTATTGACGCTAGTGAGGCTTCTGATTTAGTCAGTGACATTGCAACTGGTTTTTTTCCGACAACTGCGTTACTCACGGCTAACGACATCTTTCCAGACTCGCTCACTGGTAGAGTGGGAGAAGCTCAATCAGAGATGCTTGGTCTGGTTCGTGTAGGGAGCGTGGACTAATGATGACAAGAATACGAATAATTCAGCTTATTGTGATTATAATTGGAATAGCCCTCATGATTTGGGGGCTTTTTATGGCTGAATTGGAAGCGGTTAGACAAAAGGGTTCAGTCGTCTGCCTTGAGTGTATCGGGGTAGGGTAGTGCCAAACAAGAGCTAAATGAAGGAATTTATTTCATTCATTTAGCCTGACGAATCAGTGGTTTAGAGCAAACTGCCTATCAAATAATTTAGGTGTAGTGGAATAGTAGGTTATAAAAAATGAAACGTCTATTGTTACAGTTTATAGCTTTTTTGGCACAGAATCCTCTAATCGGCAATTTTTTTACTGGGAGAATTTATGACGGTTCTCTAAAACATCTCTGCACACCTGGGTTAAACTGCTATTCATGCCCAGCGGCAGTGACTTCTTGCCCAGTCGGTTCTATGCAGATGTTTTTGGCTGGCGTTCGACATAATATCAGCCTTTACGTTACTGGATTTCTTTTGATTACTGGAGTGGTTTTTGGAAAATATATCTGTGGATATGTCTGCCCTATGGGGTTAGTTCAAGACCTTTTGTATAAAATTCGTTCGCCGAAAATTCGGACTAAATTGAAATACTTGAGTTACTGCAAATATGTCATATTGGTATTATTTGTGTTTGTTTTACCGCTTGTTATTAGACACGAACTTTCGGGGCTTGGTTCATCGTGGTTTTGCCAATATATCTGTCCATCTGGAACGATTTTTGCGGCAGTTCCGCTGTTGGCGGTTCACGAAAATTTACGAAACGAACTTGGTTGGTTTTTTGTCATAAAAGCAAGCATTGCCACCGCTGTGATTTTTACTTCAATCTTCGTGTACAGACCTTTTTGTCGAATCCTCTGTCCTCTCGGTGCGTTTTACGGCTTTTTTAATAGAATCGCCGTTTTTAGGCTACACTGTGATTCCAATAAGTGCTGTAGTAGCTCGGGTTGCAAAGCGTGCGAAAATGCTTGTGATTCAGTCATAAATCCAGCTCAAACTCCGAACTCACCAGAGTGTATACGCTGTGGTGATTGCATCAAAGCCTGTAAGAGCAGTGCGCTGAAGAGGAGTCCAGAAATTCGTATCAAAAAGTCTAAATTTGAAATCTAAAGGAGACTTATCAATGAATTTTTTTGAAATAATCGAAAAACGCTATTCTCACAAAGGTCGATTTTTATCTACTCCAGTGCCACGCGAAAAACTCGTGCAAATCGCAAGTGCAGGGTTATCAGCACCTACTGGAATGAACCTGCAATGCGTCAAGCTGGTGATTTTGCCAGACAGACAGGCTGTTCAACCACTTTGCGACATTGCACCTACTGAAGGGACTCTCACAGCACCCGCAGCAATCGTTGTTTTTACCGATAAGACAACACAGAATTGGAAGATGGATTTCCAGATTGAGGACTATTCTGCCGCAACCGAAAATATGCTGTTAGCAGCGACTGCTTTGGGGTACGTCGCGCTCTGGTTAGATAGTCCGTATTTCCCAGCGGACAAACAAAAGGCACTCTGTGATTTGCTGAACGCACCAGCAAATTATCAGCTTAGAACAGTGATTCCTATAGGATTACCAGATGGCGAATGTCTTAAACGCGAAAAAATGCCGTTTGATGAACGTGTCTGGTTTGGTGAGTTTTCATAAACGTTCGTAAGTTTTTTGTGCAACTTGCACAAAAAACTATGTTTAATTTTGTATGTTTTTTATATTGTAATTGTTGTTTTTTCATGATATAATGGTAGTGTGGACTTATAGCATAAATTTGTAGAAATCTGTATTCGTAGCAAAAGTTTTGCTTGCTTACTTATTATATTAATTCGCAACAAATGTCTTGACATTTTTGTGAATTAATATCTGCCCAGCTGTTTCGGTTGTTTGCCGTAGGCAAACGAGAAACATGGGCATTTTGAGCAATGAATAGTCACGTGTGGCTTTGCCGTGAGTGTTAAGACTTTCGTTGCGGAGTAATATAATGTCTGTTATGAATACAAGTTCTAAGTAAATTTGATAATGGTTTGATAGTGATTTAGGGCAAAATTGTAGAGAATGGAGCGTGCATTTATGGCATTATACTCGTATGTAGCAACCGATGTAAACGGTAACATTTCTCGTGGTAAAGAGTCGGCCGATAGCCATCAGGAGCTTGTTGAAAAGCTGAAATCTCGTCAACTTTTCTGCACTTCTTACAAAGATTTAGGGGAAAAGACACCTCGAGTAGCATATCGTTACAAGACTAAGGGGTTGTCGTTTTTGTGCCGTCAGCTTAGCTCGATGTTGGTCGCAGGAATTAGTATTGTTCGGGCTTTGCACATAATGGTTACGCAAGAACAAAACAAAAAAGCCAAGGAATTACTTACTGAAATCTATGAACAAGTTCAGATGGGGCGTTCTCTGTCAGAGGCACTTGCCTCCAAGCCTGGTTGTTTCCCGAACTTGTTTGTCAGCATGGTCGCTGCGGGTGAAGCCAGCGGTAACTTAGATATGATTATGGTCAGAGTTTCGGATCATTATGCTAAAGAGAACAAGACGCAAAATAAAATCAAAAGTGCGATGGTGTATCCGATTATTCTTGCAACTTTGATGATTCTTGTTGTTGTGGGTTTGTTTACGTTGATTTTCCCGATGTTTATGGATATGTTTGAAAACGCAGATGACATTCCAGCACTTTCGTTAGTTCTTATGAACATTAGTAATTTTATGACGGGGTATTGGTACATTCTTTTAGGCTTAGTTGGTGCTTTGATTGTTGGCGCACGTGTGGCGATTAAAACACCGAATATTCGATTTAAGTTAGATAAGATGATGCTTGTTACACCTAAAGCAGGTCCTTTGATTTCTACGATTTATACCGCACGTTTTGCACGTACTATGTCAAACTTGTTCTCGTCTGGTTTGCAGATGGTTGAGTGTATTGAAAAATCAGTACAGACGCTCGGTAACTCTTACATCACCGAACGCTTTGTAGAAGTTGTCGAAGATGTCAAACGTGGTGAGCCGCTATCCAAAGCATTGATAAAAATCGGTGTGTTTAATCCGATTTTTACAGCAATGGTTCTTGTTGGTGAGGAATCAGGTAGTTTGGATTCGATTTTAGCAAAAACGGCAGATTATTACGACGAAGAATCGGATACAGCGATTACACAGCTTGTCAGTATGATGGAGCCTATGCTAATCATTTTCTTAGGAAGTGCTGTTGCGGTTGTTTTAGCGGGAATTTTCCCACTAATCTACGGTTCTATGGGGCAAATGGGATAAATCGGCAATCACTCGTATACTCGTAATGAATAAACGAAAGGCGGATAATACTTATGGTATCAATAGATATTACTGATAGGCAGATTAAACTTGCGCGAGGTTCGCTTGCGGGGAGTAAAATTAAAATCAATGATGCTGGTGTACGTGATATTTCTGAAGGTAATATTGTAAACGGTTACGTGACTAATATTCCGATTGTTGCGGGCGAAGTCAGCGAACTCCTCAAATCGATGAAAATTTCTGATAAAGAAGTAGTAGTTTGCATTAACTCAAGCTCGATTCTTTATAAGGAACTTGAGGTTCTGAAACCTAAAACGCTAAAAAACACCACTGCGATTGAGGCTATGATTATCGCTGAAATGGGAATAGGTAATGATTACAATGTGTCGTATTCAATCGTTGGTGAAGGCAAAAACGGTGAAGGCAAAGCTACAATCAAAGTAATGGCGACTGCTTGTCCGCAACGTTTAGTTGACAGCTATCAAACGCTGTTCACACAGTTAGGGCTCAAGCTCAAACAAATCAATATCAGTAACAACTGTATTACTCGCTTGATTTTGAACACACCTAAACTTAAAGATGCAATGCCGTTTTTATGTATTCAGGTTGATAATGACTTTGTAAACATTAACTTATACGAAAATGGACAGGTTTCGCTGTCACGTTACATTAAAATCGACCCATCGGATTATGAAAACAACCCTGATTATGTCAACATAGCGGTTTTTGATAACCTGTTTCGCATGATTCAGTTTATCGGGCAAAGACCAAATTCACAGCCTTTGAGACAAATCATGTTTTATGGAGCTATTAAAGACTTTGTTGCGCTTTCAAACTCGATTGCGTCGTTTAACATTCCAGCACTTGTTCTTAGTATGCCAGATAATATCGTTAAATATTGTGACCTTGACTTTGCTTTATACGCTAACGCAGTGGGTGCATTCTACAAGGTTGACCCACTTTTAGAACAAATCAACCTTTTGCAATCAAAGGCTGTTGTTTCTAAACAGAGTGCGAATATGTTCCCGTTACAAATTCTTGGAGCTCTTGGAGTTAGTGCGGCGGCAGTTTTTGCGGCTGTGATGATTGTTAATGGAATCAATAACAGTTATATCCAAAATAGAGAGGCAGTTCAGGCACAAATTCAACAGCGGGATTTTGATACTCGTCGTGCTGAAATGGCATTGGCTGAAGCTGTTTTAGATAACTTTGGGACGTATAGAAGTTCGGTTGAAATTGCACAAATCTTGTTTGATTTTTTGCCACGAGGAAGCATCCCTCAAATTGCACAAAATTTAGTGGCTGCGAATGAATATGTCAATGCTAATGATGATATGGCATCTACATTTTTTGCTTTTCACGATGTCAGTTGGAGCTTTTATAACATCACCTTGACTGTTATTACTGGCGACGAAGACGGACCTGCTGATTTTGTTGAAGCACTCCATAGACAAGGTTTTTTTGAAAATATCGTCTATGCTGGGTTTGAAACCTCTACTCGAGATGGTCTTGATATCGAACCGCAACTGCTTGCGGCACTTGATATTCCAACTGGAGCTAATGAACTTTTTGTGTTCGATTTGTCTCTTGGCATTAAAGGTGGTCACATCTTCGTTGAAGAGGGTGGTGTTGAAAGAGAAGATGGACTTAGAGTATTCGCTATGGATTAATCGAGCTAATATTTTTAATTTATAGCAAATTTTTGCGTTTTATGTCACGATTGTGATAGAAAGGTAGTGATTAAAATGGTACTGAGTAAGAATGAGCAAATTGCACTTATGATTGTTGCGGTCTTAGTGGTTGCGGTTGCAGGATTGTTTGTATTTGTGTTGCCTGCATATAATCGAATTGCACCTAATAGGGCTTCTTATAACGAAATCCGAAATCAGTATAATACGTTTGAAGAAAATTATGGAGATTCAGCGTTTCAACGAATAGGGCAAGACATTGTTGTGGCTTATGAGTACGGTGTTGGAGCGTCCGAGGGTTTTTATGAAAATGAAATGTATGATTTTGAAGCCGATAGACGGGTACGTGAAATCTTAGATTCACTTAACTTGTCAACTGGTGACTTGGCAATCCAGAGATTACAGACTCAAGCTTTAACTTTGACACAATTTATGCCGTTCAACATATCATATCCTATAAAAGACTTAGCAACAATCGGTGAAGTAGGCGATGTTGCTCCTGCTGGTGAAGCTGAAGAAAATGATGGTGAATCAGAAGGTGCAATCGAAGGCGAGAATGTATCTTTGCCACCGCCACCAGCCGAAGCTGGAACTTCTGTTGAAGGTATGAGAAGAGTAATGCAAGGTGCAATTGGGAATCGTGCGTTTGCACTTAGAACTTTCCGTGAATGGCTCGCAAGTGATGAGCATGATAATGCTGATGTTATTGAAGCTATGCGAAGTTTTCTTGCTAATGACGCTGAAGTAGTAGTCGCACAACGTGTGGTATTTGAAATTCCGTTGAATGTGGCACAGAAAGATGCACTTTCTATGTATATCTACAATCTCCCGAATGCGACTTATATTCGTTCAATTCGGCGTGGCGATGTAGTTGCAGTGGTTGCTGGTGCTGTAGAAGTCGAAGGAGAACTAGACACTGGGGAAGTTGTAGATGCGGATGGTCAAGGCGAAGACGGTGGCGATGCAGTCTTGCCAGTACCTGCTGGAGGGCTGACATTTATGTATACCGTAGAACTCGATTTCTACATTGTTGAACCTATGAACGAACCAAGCGACGAAGGATTCCAGTTTTTGACTTTCGAGCGATAAGTCTAAAATCAAATGTTATATTGAAATATGAAACGCTGTAGGTGAGAAGTAAAGGAGATGGTGATTATGATGAAACTTGAAGAAAGATTAGCACGCCTAAAATCAAAACGAGGGAGTATTTTGTTCATTGTTTTGGTAATCATGTCGTTTATGGTGATTCTTTCAACGGCTATGTATTACACTGTTATGAGCAATCGTCAAGCTGTTGTGATGTCATATCGTGATACACAGGCGTTCCAGACTGCAAACGATGTTTTGAGCGTGGTTCAATCGTTTTTATTCACTCCGGGAACCGACCATCAAGAATTGTCTGACGCTGTCTTCAATAGTGGTGAGGATGTAGTTTCACTTGCCGAAAATATCGATGAAGGAATTGCGCTTTGGAATGTTGAGCCTCTTGTATTAAATGAATTTGGGCTTCCAACTGAATTTATTGTAGGCAGACATTTCTTGCGTTCTGATTCACGTGTGTTCAGTGGTGGCGGAACTGCTACAATTTTCATTTTTATAAACCGTCATGGTGATATTGTTGTTGAAGTTACTGTAGATTATTCTGGGCGACGTGTGACATCATCGAGAATGTATGATAGAAATGAAATACGCAATTTCCAATTTCAAATCGCTGAGGTAACGCCAGGTCAACACTGGGGTTGGGAATGGCGTGACGATACTGCACGCCCTAACGGTAGAGGCTGGGAACTAGTGGAATCAGGACATTTCTTATATGGGAACTGTACTGTTCAAGGCGAAACTAGGGCGTGGGATAGAACTGATGGAAGAACTGTCTGGGCGCGAAGAATGCCTGGTGCGACTGAAGGAACTTTTGTTCATGGACCTAATAATTATATCAATAATGTGTTGGAAAATGGTTGGTTAGTTTGGGTTGGTTCAGCTGATTCTGTTAGCGGAAATTCTATACCTAGTGCTATACCAGAGGTTAATGCTCTTGAAGGCGTTGGTTGGGTAAGATGTTCAGAACCTGATTACGGTTGCGGTAACACTAATTGTTCGTGGTGGTTAGGGCATACGACTCTATTTCCGGGTGGTGAACATTACATTTGTGACCGTTGCGGTGGAACTGGTACGAGTGCAGATTCAATCAATCATCTAAATGCTGAGCAAATTGCCGCTTTGGTGGGCGATAGTGTGGCTCACCCAGCACCAAGCCCTGAAAATGGTGGTGTACGTCAACCATGCCCTGAAGTTATGCACTCGTGTAACCTTAATTGTATGCCTCCATCTACTAATATAGATGATTTTCATAGAGAATGTACGCCTTGGGCTGGTGTGCCAGGAAACCTTTCGCCTTGTTGCACAAATCCCGATTGTGAGTATTATGAATACGATGAAGATGAAGTAAGAGTTTACTGTGGTGAAGACCCGCTCTATACAGCGACTGCAACTATTCCGGCTTGCGGACCTTGTGGAGCACCTGCTTCTTCGGGTACAGGAACTGGAACTACTGAAGCTGAAGCACGTGTTGCTGCTGAGGCTGATGCACTTTCTAACTGGGGAGGGCATATCGGACCTCCTTGTATTCCAGATGATTCAAGCGATGGTACAATTGCAGATGAATATGGTCATATCAGATTCCAAGGACCTGGGCACACCTGGACACAAGGTGCGGCGGTTCAGACTGGTTCAAACGCTCCACGCCCACTCTTCTCACAACTGATGTCACGTGGTTTGACAGCTTCGACGTTTCATAACGCTTATTGGGCTATTTTGGGTTCTAGTCCAACTCGTAATTTTGATGTAGCCTCCGATATAACTGCCGTACATGATGCTATTATCGGTAATATCAGGCTTAGAAATGATAGTTCGCCTTTGGTTGTCACAGTCGGGCGTAATGTGTATGCGGGCGGATGGCCTGCAAGCGGTCGTCCTGCGGGTGTTCCGAATTTGGATAACTGGGGTGCTGTTAATTTCGGAAGTGAAACGATTATCTTTGTTGGCGGTGACTTGCACGTCCGTAATTATCAAGGTAGTTGGGGAACAGGCACTACAGGGGCTTTTGGGTCGAATGTAAGATGGTACATCATCGGCGATGTTCACGCTATTAACTCCTCAGCACAAAACAACGTCAATACAGCGACTAACGCTGGGCGTTTACACACAGGTGCTGCTGACATGAATGTTACGATTAACGGTGTTACACGCACAGTTCAAGAGTGGGTAAATAGACGGACTAACCCTCCTGGTGCCAATTTGCCTAACTGGAATATGCCTTCTCCATCACCATGGGCTGGTGTTACTGCACAGACACTCGCTTGGGGAAGTGCGCCTGCACTTAGCGATACTGCGATTGATAACCTTATAGACCGTTACGGAGTTGATATGTCATCGATTCCTGCAGGGCGTGTATTCTACCACGACGGTAGTATTGATGGCAACGCACGCAATCTAAACTTGAATCCACCTACTGGTCCTGGTGGCGGTGGTTCAATGAATGTGTTGTTAATTGACACAGGTCTTGACCCTGATAACGTTGTATATGTTCGTTTGAATGGAAATGCAGGCAGTGGCGATAGCGGAACTTTCCGTTGGAAAACAAACGCTGAAGCCGTTGCACGTGTTGCGGTGTTGACTTTAGGGAATGGTTCGGTTGTTTTCTATATTCCTACCGGGGTTCAGTATGGACACGTGGGTGGCGTTTTTGTAGGACCGTACAACTTTGCGATTCGCCCTAATGCCCCAGCAAACTGGCTAAATTGCACACGCTTGAATAACTTCACTTATGCAATTAATCGTCAAACCGAAGCCGCTTGGATTGCAGGTTTGATGACACCAGGTACTGGTGCACTTAGACCGAATATTCCAGCAACTGGCGATAACGGTATAGCACCACGTGGACACGCGAATCCGCTGAACATGAATTTGTTTTTCGTGCATAACGGAAATAATGGTATAACACTACAGAACCGCTCGTTCTTAGTAGGAAGTATATACACGCCAAACGCTCGTTTTACAGCGATAGATGGCGGTGGCGATAACTTGTTACACTTCGGAAGTATTGCGGCTGGTTCTGTTGAAATCAATGTTATGGATCACGTTATATCGGCGTTACCAGGTGGCGGAATAGCCCAACCTGCACCGCCTCCACCAGCAAATTCTATTGCAACTCCACCTAACAACAATACAACTGGAGATGTTAGTAGTAATCCACAAAACGGAACTGGACAACGTCCAGACCCACCAGAGCGTGGTGATGCTCCGCAAGCAGACGGTAGTAATAGAAACGACCGTGACCCAGTCGGAGGTCCACAAACGGGCTGGGGTCAGAGATAAGGTTGTGTAATTCAGTCATATGTAAAAATTCAGTTTCAGAGCTTGATAAACTCTGAGATAAAGTTCTGAATCTGAATTTTGGCAAAACTAAGGAGGGTGGTTTATGAAATATTTGCAAAAGCTGAAAAGTAAAAAAGGTTTTACTTTGGTTGAGTGTGTGATTGCGATTGCTGTATTTTCGATTATGGCAGCACTGATTACAATGCTGTTGCAAGCTGCACTTTCGACACATAGAGATAATATGAGCGAGACACGTAGTCTCCGTCAACAACGTCGTGCACTTAATAGTGGTATAATTGTTGAAGATGGAGAAAATCCTGCTGAAATCGTTGCACGTAGTGGGTCTGAAAGCGTCGTATTTAATTTTAATGGTGTTGATAATACTCCTTTTAACGCCACTTATAGCTTAACTCCTTATATTCTTGAACGTGATTTTGATATTGAAGGTGTTCATCGTCGTGGACTTGAAGTTACAGGATTTCGTGGAGTAGGTGCTGGTACTGGCGGTGCACGAATTGAATATTCGGATATGATTCTTGATAGTGGTTTTGCTAATGAAGTTCGGATTCTGTTTTCTTCACCTGATGCTGGTAATTTATTTGCGGCTGGTTCTGGTGACTGGTTAGCTGTTCAACAACAGTGGAGAAGTATTTATGATTGTCCGAATGAATTCACACGTGCGTACACAACTGGTGCATTGCATGGCGAACGCCGTGTAATGACTATGCGTGCAAGAATAACTTTCCCGACTGGATACTGGGATGCTGTGAGCGGTGTTGGTGGTGATGCTACTGCTACTTATGTTGATATATTAGCTCCGAATAATATGCTCCCTGGTGAAGCTGGCATTGTGCATGGTAGCGGATTCAATTTAGTAGCACCTGAACAGGCTGGAAGTGTAACACCACGCCCTCCATATAATGAAGAAGTGATTCGGCTTAATGTCCCGAATGGTTCTTACGAAACAGTTTTTGTTTTCGCAATTGCGGTGGATAGTGGTTCAATTCCTGGTGGTTCAGCGAGCGATGATGGTTGGAATATACGCGACTGGATAGGTGTGTAATGTTTGGTAACAGCACTAGGCAAAGCTATTGAAGAGCAGACTTTGCCTGCTTGATAGGAGTTGCTCCTGCACCTCTCTCGATTCGCTCGAGAGAACGCCCCTCGAGGGGTGGGGTATTACACCCGAATTTTCAATAAAAGGTGGTGTTTATATGCGGTTTTTCTTGAAGCGACTTGGGCGAAAAAAAGGGTTGACACTCGTTGAAGTGGTAATTGCTACTGCGATTTTTGCAATACTCTTGCTTGCAGTTTTTACTATGTATCAACCGATTGTTCGGGTAGTCGACATGATAAGCGATGACGTAATTGCACAAAGGGTAGTTACCTCTACAGAAGAATTTATAGCACAACAACTCCGAAATGCCACTGAAATAGAAATCCATTGGGGGACAAACTGGGATACAGTCAGAATTGCGGCAGTTAATGCTTTTAGTGATTTGAATCCCACCCCTGGTGAACCTGGAGGATTCGGTGCAATTCCTGCGATTGATGCTGATAATGGTTCGGCTAATCTAACACAAGCGATTGTTATTCATGGGGGAAGGCTGTATAATATTAGAATGACAGGTTTGTCATCTGAAGCATTAAATGCGGCATTTGGTAGCTTAGAACATCATCGCGTGTTTAATGAGGCGTTTTATGATGGTGTAGACATTGATGTTCAAGTTGGACTATCAGAGGAAAGTGTTACCCAACAAATTAGAGGCGAAACTTGGTTTCAAATGCAAATTGATGCTTTACGTGATGGCGATATAGCGTTAGATACACGCCAAATTAGTGATACACAGCTAACATGGATAGGAAACCCAGTTCGTAACAACTTGACACCACAAAACCATTTCCGTGCGAGAATCACACCACAGCCTTCTGATGGAGTTGCAGGAAATAATGATAACACATTCTTTATTATTTTCTACAATAATAATGTACACGCTAATCGAGTGATTGACAGTCCTGACGGCAGTAATGGTAGTGATGCCCCAACTTAAGACTTCAGCGAAAATTAACGCCGTCGGCTTCAAAAAAGGCGACGGCGATTTTGTGATTATATAAGGTCGGGGAGTTAGTGGACACTCATCAAGCTAAAATACCAGTTGATGAGCTGGTCGCCGTATAAAAAACCAACCGCAATTCCGATTGCAAGGCACGGTCCGAATCGCAGAACAGTCCCTTTTAGAGCGGGTGCATCGTCATCTGGAATGCGTTCGTTGGAATCAGCACTGCTACGCAGTTTGATGATTATACCAACAATCGCTCCAAGAAAAATTCCTGTAAATGCTGCTGGGACTATGTTCCAGCCGAGTAGAAGCCCTGCTGCTGCCATGAGCTGGACATCAGCGCCACCCATCGCTCCAAAAAACGCAAGGATTGCGAATGGTACAGAGACCACAACCGCTCCGAGCAGATGTGAGTGCCAGCTTGATTCGAGAGTTCCTGCAAGTGATAATACGAGGGCAACTAATCCAAGCCCTGCGATTGTGAGAGGACACCAGTATTCGATTTCACCAGTATCAAGGTCGAGAAAAGCTAAACAAATCAAAACGGGGAATAAAACAACTGCGAATAAAAGTGAGAGTGTAAATCCAAGCACTAAAAATGCGATGATATATGAAATTCCGCAAAGTAGTTCAACAAAAGCGTATCGCCCCGAAATTTTGACTTTGCAATAACGACATTTTCCACCGAGAAACACCCAGCTGAAAATCGGGAAAAGGTCATACCAAGCGAGGGTGTGTTCGCACGACATACAGTGTGAACGCCCTTTGACAACCTGCTCTTTTTGTGGTGTGCGATAGATGACAACGTTCAAAAAACTCCCGATTATTGAGCCGTAAATCAGTAGGATAATCGAAACCAAAACTTCAAATTGCATAATTCACCTCACCTAAGGCAACACCGCACAATTCACAACGTACATTTCACTTGCACGTTTTTATCCAAATTTCGTTAATTTTTCGTTGAATAACTGGGTTATTCGCCTCAAAATTGCCTTATTGGGCTAAAAAATTGACTGCGTGTTCTGCACGCTTGAATTGTGCGGTATTGCCTTAATTTTTTATACTACTATATTATAATATCACATATTTATATTTTTTGCAAGAGTAAATATTAAACCGCTGAAAGGAAATTTTAAGAATGAAAAACATACCGATTGGGCAATTACTTATAGAAAGCGGTTTCATCACCGCCGCACAACTCGATACAGCACTCGCTAAACAGAAAGAATCTGGCGGAACCATGAAACTCGGCGATACCCTTTTAGACTTAGGGTTTGTTTCGGAAACGCAGTTAGTTCATGCACTTTCGAGTAGACTTAAAGTTGCGTTTGTTGATTTAGTTACAACACAAATCGACCCTGATGCTGTTAAGCGAATTTCAGAAGAACTCGCACGTAAGCATACTCTTATTGCGTACAAAATCGCAAACGGACGGCTGTATATCGCCACAAATGACCCTGTAAACTTTTATGTTTTTGAAGACCTGAAGCTCAAAACTGGTATGGAAATCCATCCTATGCTCTCGACTAAAACGGCGATTTTAGATGCGATTAACAACGCATATTCTCAAAGCGAACAGCAAGAGGTTATGAGCGATATCGATAAGGAGTTCGAGAATGCAAATGCTTTAGCAGAAGCTCAAGAAAGTGCTTCTGATGAACGTGTCGATAACGCTCCGATTGTAAAGCTCGTAAATACCCTCATTGAAACTGCGTTCAGAACTAACGCTTCGGATATTCATATTGAGCCTTTCAAAGACAGAACACGTATTCGCTACCGTATTGATGGTGAATGTATTGAAAAAATGGTAGTTAAACCAACAATTCATAGCTCACTCGTTACAAGGCTAAAAATTCTTGCGGGAATGAATATCGCCGAAAAACGTATCCCGCTCGACGGGCGTTTTGGAATGCGAGTTGACGGCATAAATCTTGACCTTCGTGTGTCTTCTGTACCAACCGTATTCGGCGAGAAGGTGGTTATCCGTCTACTCTCGACTGCTGATGAAAAAACTCGTAAAGTTACTGACCTTGGTATGAGCGATTATAACTATCAGATGTTCAAGCAGATTATCCGTTGTCCACACGGCGTAATGCTCGTTACTGGACCGACTGGTTCAGGTAAATCGACAACATTGTACGCAACTTTGGGTGAGCTTTCTAAGCCAAATATCAACGTTGTGACTTGTGAAGACCCAGTCGAGAAAAAAATCGATGGTGTAAACCAGTGTCAAATGAATGTAAAAGCTGGATATACTTTCGCACTCGCATTGAGAGCTATTCTCCGTCAAGACCCGGATATAGTAATGGTGGGTGAGATTCGTGACGGCGAAACTGCTGACATCGCAATTCGTGCGGCGATTACTGGTCACTTGGTTCTATCAACCCTTCATACTAATGACGCTGCGAGTACGATTCTGCGTCTTGTTGACATGGGGGTAGCTCCGTATATGGTTGCATCATCAATTGTCGGTGTAATCGCACAGAGGCTTGTAAAAGTTCTCTGCCAAGACTGTGCCGAAGAAGTCGAACTAACTGACCCTGCTGATTTAAGACTTGTAGATAAAACAGAACCTGTGAGAATCAAAGCGGCGAAAGCTGGAGGTTGTAAATCTTGTCGTAACACTGGATATACTGGGCGTTCTGCAATCCATGAAATTATTATTCCATCGAACGCAATTAAAGAATGTATTTCTAAAAACGGAACGGCGGAAGAAATTGGAAATTTATCGAAAGAAAATGGGACAAAACTACTCCGTGATAACGTAACTGATATGGTTCTTGCTGGAACTACTACTATGGATGAGCTTGTTAAGGCTACTTATACTGTGTAAAGACCGAATCATAAGAAATTATTAAATACCGCACATTTCAACTGTACGCTGAAATTGTGCGGTATTGATTTTTAAAAAAGAGCCGTCTGTTTAACTAATCCCCATAGTAGCATAAGCGTTTAGAGAATTAGAATTTTCGCCAGAGTTATACCCACCGTATAAATTTTCATAATAAGCCTGACAACCGACCATCGCTGCATTATCTCCACAATATTCGAGCGGTGGAAAATATAGCTTATAACCACCTTCATTACAAGCACACAATAACTTTTCTCTTAACCCAGAATTAGCAGCAACTCCTCCACAAAGGCAGATTACTGGTGCAGAATCAGCAAAAATACCGTTATTCGCCTGTTCGTGAGCAAAACGAATAGTCTTGTCAGTCAAAATATTACACGCGGTGTTTTGAAAGCTGGCACATAGGTCTGAAATCTGGTTTTGGGTTAGAGTATTCCCAGCTTGTTTGGTATTATGGATTAGATTAACAATCGCAGTCTTCAACCCTGAAAAACTAAAATCATACGGTGATTCAGTTTTAGGGTTCGGAAGTTTATATGCCTCAGCGTCACCGAGCTTTGATTGTTTGTCAATATAAATTCCACCAGGGTAAGAAAACCCCATAGCACGTGCTGCTTTGTCGAAAGCCTCACCAGCTGCATCGTCAAGGGTAGAACCTACAACCTCAAACTCGATGTAATTCTTGACACGGACAATCGACGTGTGTCCTCCAGAAACCACCAGAGCTACAAAAGGTGGCTTTAATTCGGGATGAGCGATATAGTTAGAAGCGATGTGGGCTTTTATATGATGCACAGGAATCAAAGGTTTTGAATGTGCAAGTGCAATCCCTTTAGCAAAATTTACGCCGACAAGTAAAGCTCCGATTAGACCTGGTGCATATGTTACAGCAATAGCGTCTATGCTTTCAAGAGTTGTGTTTGCTGCTTGGAGCAGTGCCTGCTCACAGACACCTACAATGCCCTCACAATGTCGCCGTGAAGCGATTTCGGGGACTACACCTCCATAAAGTTTATGCTCTTCAATCTGAGTAGCGGTGACGTTTGAGAGAACAGACCTGCCGTTTTCGACAACTGCACACGAAGTTTCATCACACGAAGTTTCGATTGCTAATATTTTCATATGACTTTTTACCTTCTATTCCCTTGAATTTAGCTTTGAGTGCAAATCTAGAAATTCATCTAAGCTCAAATCTTCCGCACGTGCGTTTGGATTTTTTAAAATGGATTTGACCCAGTCTTTATTCACAGCAAACTCTTTTGATACTGGGTTGCAAAGTTGTTTTCGCCGCTCAGAAAAAGCTGATTTCACTAATCGGAAAAATTGTTTTTGGCACACCTGAGGCAGTGAATTTTTGTCTTTCAAATCAAACCGAATCACCGCACTATCAACGTTTGGTGCTGGCATAAAGCTCCCTCTCGATACCTTAAACAGCATTTTGGGTTTGCTATAAAAGTTTGCGGCGATGCTTATGATTCCGTATTGTTTGCTCCCTTTAGTTGCGATAAATCGCTGTGCGACTTCTTCTTGAACCATCGCAGTGATTGATGTGAGTGGAAGCCCACTCTCAAACAATTGCATTATTATATGGGTAGCGATATAATACGGTAGATTAGCTACAACTGCAATTGGAGCGTCATTAGTTGCACTAAAATCACCGTTATGAATGATTTTGAGTGCATCTCCCCAGATGATGTTGATATTATCGCAATCACCAAGTGTTTCGCAGAGAATAGGCTTCAGTTTTTCGTCAATCTCAATTAAAATCACCTTTTCGCAGACTTTTGAAAGTTCACACGTGAGGACACCCACTCCACCGCCTATTTCGAGAACAGTTCCGTTTTTTTCAAGTTCGTTAAGGCTATTTGCCATACGAGGGCATATGCTCGGATTAATGAGGAAATTTTGCCCCAATGATTTTGTGAACGAAAATCCATGACGTGAAAATAAATCTTTGATTACACTAATGTTAGTGAGCGATTGATTCATGATTTTTGCGTTGGCGGTAAATTTGGCTTATTTGATTGCAATGGCGGAGTACTCGGTTTTGAAGTTCTCACAACTCTTTTACTTTTGCCAACGTTGTTCGGAGGAGGGAGAGAAGATTTGTTTTGATTATTCATTCCATTTTGATTAGCTTTTGAATGATGTGGCTTCGGTGATTGTTTAGTACGTGGAGGTTGTAATTTTTGATGTTGTTGTGAAGCCTGCCTTCCAGTTTGCCCAGTTTGCTTTGCTTGAAGAGCATCAGATTTAACTGGACTAACTTGGTTGTTATAATTGTTAGAGTTGTTAGGATTATTCGATTTTATGCGTGGTGGTTTCTGTGTTTTCGAGGGTTTGCCAGACTTAGCAGGGGCTTTGGGTGATGGCTTTGCTGGTTTCGCTGAACGATTAGTTCCACGCTCAACCACTTTCACTTCAGATTTGTTGATTGAAATCGGCGGAGTGTTATCGGTTTCACGCGTTTCTTTTGATTCGTGCGTGTTTTTAGCAGAAGAATCATTCTGATTTTCTCTCTGAGTTTCCTTGTCTTTATTAAACAGTTTAACTCTAAGCATACCAGTCAAAAGATTTGCGTCTTGAACTACACCTCTACCTTCGGGGGTGTCAACTAATGCACCAACCCTCGGCGTTTCTTTGATTAGTTCTTCGTAACAATCCTGCTCGTATTTTAAACAGCACATAAGTCGCCCACAAGTTCCTGAAATTTTAGTAGGGTTTAGAGACAATGATTGTTCTTTTGCCATTTTGATTGAAACAGGGTGGAAATCGTTCAAAAAACTTGCACAGCAGAAATTACGTCCACAGATTCCGAGACCACCGAGTAATTTAGCTTCATCCCTTACCCCAATTTGTCTAAGTTCTATTCTTGCACGGAAAATCCCCGCTAAGTCTTTTACAAGCTCACGGAAGTCTATACGAGTTTCGGCGGTGAAATAAAACATAATTTTGCTACCATCAAATGCAATATCACAACTTGTGGCTCTCATATCGAGCTTGTATTCTACAATCTTTTTTGAAAAAATCTCCATCATTTCTCTTTCGCGATTGAGATTTTTGTTGTATATTTCTTCATCGTTAGCAGTGGCAATACGAACAATATTTTTCATCGGGCGTGATGAATAATTGAAGTTTTGTTCACCCATGCTCACAACATTTCCAAACTCTAACCCGTGAGAGGTTTCAACGATTACATTATCGCCTCTTTTAATTTTTAATTCTCTTGGTAGAAAATGATATATTTTCCCCGCTCCTTTGAATTTGACACCTACAAACTTTGTTGGAGTATTGGTGTTATTACTTCTTTCAATCACAGATTTAGACCTCTTCCTTCTAACTTGCAACGTCAACTTAGAACCGACCTTCAATAACGCAAAATACCTGTATTTCGGCTAATTTTACGCCATTTATCGTTAAATTTTTCTTAAATATGCACGGATATTCGCAAAAAAATTGCCTCAACTGGCATAAAATTCGCTCAAAATTCAAATATTCCGTTTAGTGAAGGTCGGTTCTTAATTACGAATCGCCATATATAGTTGTGCCGCACATGCAGCGGTTGTTAATGAAACATTCGGGTTAATTTCAATACGACTTATATAATTTTGAACCACATCAGTCGCTTTTATGATTTTTTCGGGCTTTTTTGCACTTGTCATGAGTGATGATAAATCATTCAAAAGCAGTTCTAAGACTATAGCGAGAATTTGGCGATTTTTGACTCGTGCAAACGCTACCGCCGTTTCATATTCGCAGGTGTATTTGTCGCGTGATTTAAGCCCAGTCATGATTGCCGTTGTGATTTCACGTGCCTCTTGCATTTGTTCGCTTTTAGAGTCTATGGTTGGATTGCCAAACACGCTCGAATTGTTTTTGTAAAGATTAACGACAACAACTCTTGACAAAATCGTAGTAAGGATTTCTTTTTTACTCTTAGCAGTTAAAATAAAACGATTGTATTCAGCGGGTTCTTCAATAAATTTTAGTAATGTGTTTTGGCATTCAGTGGTCATTGTATCAAACTCATTAAACACAAAAACACGTGTATCGCCAAATTGCGGTCTCATATTTCCGCTACCAATTATATCTCTAATCGACGGTGAATATTTTTTTTTATCGAGTTTGTAGGAGTAAGGTGGTATTTTCTTGTTTCGTTTTTCGGTATCGCTTGGTGGCATTAACTCTTTGACATAGATTAAATCAGATTCTTCACAATCGTGAATTTGTATGATTTTGTTTACATCATCAGTACCCCCGCCTAAAAGCAAAACAGCATGAGGGAATCGCCCTGAGTTTTGTAGCGTTTCTATAGTTAGCATTAGATTTTTATACCTTCTACACTTTATCGAATCGTTCGATATTAGTAACAAAAATTGTAGCACCGCCAACACTCACTTCAACTGGGAAGCTGTTGTAGCTACTTCCGCCACCTTCACCGCCACCACCTAAAGAAGCAGCGTTAGGAACAAATTGTTTTCGCTTGTTAGAATATTCTTTGATTACTTTGATAATATCGTCAACACGTGATTCATCAGCACATAACAAAAATGTGGTATTGCCAGACATCAAAAATCCTCCAGTAGATGCGAGTTTGGTCGCCTGAAATCCGTTTTGCGTTAATGCAGTGGATACAGAGTGTGAATCATCGTTATTTACAATAGCAAATATTAGTTTCATAAAATCTGAACTCCTTTCAACAGACTAATTATAACATAAAAATCCGAATACGTCAAGCATAAAGCGAGGCAAATGAATTGCCTCATTTTATGCCCTTGTTTTGCAAAAATCTGAATACGTCAAGGGCATATCTAAAAAACCAATAGACCTAAAGCACCCTATAGCGGAGTAGTAGCAACCACCGCCGCATAAACTTTTTCTGCTCCAGATACTAGCAATACTTTTGCAGCTTCATCTAAAGTTGCACCAGTTGTGCATACATCGTCAATAAGCAGGACACGCTTTGGCGAATTGATTCCAATCGTTCGACAAAAAGCCCCTTCGAGGTTTTGCAATCGCTCTACCCTCGAAAGGCTTTTCTGGATTTCGGTATGGCGAGTTTTTTGGAGCAAATTAGGTTCAAAAGGAATACCATAAATCGCCGACATTTCTTTGGCGATGAGGGCAGGTGGATTATAGCCACGTTCCCGCAATCGTGCTTTTGTGGTTGGAATACAGGTGATTAAATCGAATTCTAAATCCAGCCCCGTGTCGGTGATTTTTTTGCGGAACAGTTCACACAACATTTGTGCAACCGCAGAAATTGCATAACCGTTACCACTATCTTTGAGAGAATAAATCAAAGGCGAAATTTTATCATCGTATTGGAAAATCGCAAAAAGTTTAGATATATAACTAAACTCCTGAACGTTTGAGGTTGGCGCTAAGCTGAATGCCGTCAAACATTCAGAGTGGTAGTAAGCGTTATAGGGAATAATGTCCTCACAAAACGGACATTTGTTGGGATATATAATATCAAGTAAAAGCCGCTTGATATTATATGGCGAAAGTGTGGTTAAGCTATTGTTCATCAAACCACCCCATCTGGAACAATGTCTATAAACATAAGCTCAGGGCGGTTGAATGCACGTAGTCGTGCTGAACGCCGTCTTGAAAGCCCTCTGCTGACTATGAGTGAGCTTCCATCGTCTAATTCATTTATACCGCCCGTATATCGCGGGAACAGCCCTTGCCCAGGTGCAAAAAGCCCATTCGAGGCAATTAGAGGTAAACGGACTTGTCCACCGTGAGCGTGACCAGCCATTAACACATCAAAGTGAGAATCTTCATAATGTGCAACACGTTCAGGGAAGTGTGTTAGCATAATTTTGAACGTGCCAGCTTCTATGAACCTAAGTTCATACGTATAGTCTATGTCGATGTCTTGTCCCGCTAAGATTATATTATTGCCGTTTATTTCGAGTTGGTGAGGTGTTTCGTTTAAGATGATTGCACCGAGTTCTATAATCTCCCTGCGAATATTCCAATATTGTGGATTTGCCTGTTCGTGATTGCCAGATACAAAATAAGTTGGAGCGATTTCTACTGCCCCTGAAATCATCATATGAGATTCCACCCTAAGCTCTGGTGTTTTATCGACGTGGCAAAAAATGTCTCCAGCTAACAGAATCAAATCTGGTTGATTCTGTTGCAGCTCTTGTAACAACTCTTCTTGATTTTCGCCAAAAACCGTCCCATGATGGTCAGCGACTAAAGCTATTCTGAATTCACTTTCGATTTTATCGGAAGTTAGCTCAAAAAACGTAACCTCCAACAAAGTCGAAAACCAGAGTATTTCAAGTATCAAAAATATTAAAATTACGAGCATAGCTAACAGCAACGCTCTAATAACAAAGCGTCTTCTTTTTATGCTTTTAGGTGATTTGAATAAATTGTGTTTACTGTAATTACTACGCATTAGACCTCACTTTAAATATTCTGTCATTTATTAGACCACCTAGAAAACTAACGCACGGCGAATTTTCGGCTAATTTTCCCGCCTTACTACGTTAATTTTTCGTTAAATATCCGCAAAGATTCGCCTCAAAATTGCCTTGTATGGCAAAAAATTAGCTTTCAAGTCCACTCGCAGTTAGTTTCCGAGGTGGTCTATTGAAAGTTCGGTTGTTATACCCCGACGCTCTGCATCGGTTTGCGCGTGCGAAGCGATGAGGGGCAGGGCTTGCCCAGTGGTGTTACCGAACATTTTTTACTATCAGTAATGATTTATACTTCAGATGTTTCAGATGTTTCAGATGTTTCAGGCGTTTCAGATGTTTCAGGCGTTTCAGATGTTTCAGGCGTTTCAGGTGTTTCAGAGGCTTCTATAGCCTCGGGAGTTTCAAGTGTTTCTGAAACTTCTGGAGTTTTAGGGGATTCTTCTATTTTAGTTTTATTCGTAAAGTCAAGATTATTAGATTTAGAAGGTTTTCCAGAGGCAAACACAGATTCAGACACTGGTGCATCATCAATATTAGCTACTAAACTTTGTACATCGATTTTTCCAGAACCTAAAATGCTCCCAACGTCGTTCATGCTACTGTATTCGTTAGACTTTTGTTCGAGAATGCTATCAAGGCTACGGATTGCATCGCAGTTATCGCCAATGTTATTGCTATCATTTGAAGAAGAATTGGATTCAGAAGGAACATGGAGTTCTGGTATTTCTCTCTCTGAATCTGGTTTGAAATATTCGTTAAACCAGTCAAGAGATTTTTTATAGTTTAAGCCCTCACCAGCGAACCGAATCCAGTAGCGGTCATCAGCTTTGATGCCATGAGTTCTTCTGATAATTTCGTAAGGATTATATTCATCGACACCAAATCTTTCAAGCTCCGCCTGAGTGAAAGGTGTTTTGTCAGGGAATACTCTGCTAGAGAGCAGGAAGTAAATGTCGTTAATGTCAAGCGGGCGTGCAGTGCTTGTAAGAATCACCTCACCCGTTTTTGTATTGAATTGATAATCAACCTGTTCGTTTTCATGTACTTTGTAAGAAGCAAGCAATGAGTTTCCGCACATAAGTTCAAATTCAAGTGGTAACGGGATTTCAAAAGGCTCGTTATTAACCACGTTGTAAGTATAAGACTTGATAATTTTCATATTGACTATTTACTCCCTCTAATTTAGCATTACGATAATCGCCTTAGTAGTATTACTCCGCAACGAAAGTCTTAACACTCACGGCAAAGCCGCTCGTGACTTTCGTTGCTCAAAATGCCCCTGTTTCGGTTGTTTGCCGTAGGCAAACAACCGAAACAGCTGGGCAGATATTAATTCACAAAAATGTCAAGACATTTGTTGCGAATTAATATTATGTCTCAAATTTATATACAGAATAGTATACCACACTTCATTGAAAATTTCAACATAAAAATCACAATATTTATGGTTATGTCAAATTCGACGGAAAACCGACAATAATTTTGTGCAATTTGACGAAAAAAAAGACTTGATTTTTTTTCGTTTATGTGATATAATTAACGCTGATTACTCTAAAAAAGGATATGATTAAAGAGACTATTATACATCATACGTAGCTCTATATGACGTTTAATTCAGAAAGGATACTTATATTTTTATGTCAAATACGACGGAAATTACTTCAAAAATTAGTGAATATTCAGAGATTTGTAAAAAAAATCTTTTAATCGAGCCTTCCCTTTATGGGAAATATGATGTTAAACGTGGACTTCGTGATGTTAGCGGAAAGGGCGTTCTTGCAGGGTTGACTAAAATTGCTGAAATTAAATCATACATCATTGATGATGGTGAAATGGTTCCGTGTGAGGGTAAACTTTATTATCACGGATATGATATTCAACAGATTGTAAAAGGATTCTCTGACGAAGAGCGAATGGGGTTTGAAGAATGTATTTATCTTCTCCTATTCGGTGCATTGCCGACTAAAGAACAGCTATCTGTGTTCAACAAACAGCTCGCAGCTTATCGTGATTTGCCTGCAAGTTTTACTCGTGATGTAATCCTAAAAGCACCAAGTAAAGATGTAATGAACTCGCTTGCACGGAGCGTTCTTACTCTGTATTCGTATGACGAAAAAGCTGATGATGTTTCAATCGAGAACGTGATGCGTCAATCATTACAGATGATTGCACGTTTTCCACGGCTTGCGATTTATGGCTATCAAGCACTACGTCACTATCATGAAGACGAGAGCCTGTTTATTCATGCACCACAGGAAGGCTATTCTACAGCGGAAAATATCCTGCATATGCTCCGACCAGACAGCCAATTCACGCCTATGGAAGCGAAAATTCTTGACATCGCACTTGCTCTTCACGCTGACCATGGTGGCGGAAATAATTCGACTTTTACTACACGTGTAGTGACTTCGTCTGGCTCTGATACCTATTCGACTATTGCCGCTGCACTCGGTTCGCTTAAAGGCCCTAAGCATGGTGGAGCAAATATAAAAGTTTCGATGATGTTTGATGATTTGAAAACCAAAGTCAAAAATTGGAACGACGAGAAAGCGATTGAACAATATCTTGTTGATTGCCTTGATAAAAAAGGTTTTGATAAGTCTGGTTTGATTTATGGAATGGGTCACGCCGTGTACTCGTTGTCTGACCCTCGTGCAACTTTATTTAGGCAATATGTCGAACGCCTTTCTAAAGATAAAGGTATGGAAGAGGAGTTCGCTTTATATTCAACTGTAGAACGGCTTGCACCACAAATCATCGGCGAAAAAAAGCAGATGTACAAAGGTGTTAGTGCAAATGTTGATTTTTATAGTGGATTAGTCTACAAAATGTTAGGTTTGCCAGATGAGTTGTTTACACCGATTTTTGCGATTGCAAGAATTTCGGGTTGGTGTTCTCACCGCATTGAAGAGCTAATCGGTGGTGGTAAAATTATGCGCCCCGCTTACAAGAATGTTACTAAACATCGTGATTATGTGGCAATTGACGAGAGATGAGCGAAACTTGTTGTGATGCTCGAAATTCTTCTACACCCTCTCCCACTTTGTGCGTGAGAAACACCCCAAGAGGTGGGGTATTACACCCGAACTTTCAATAAATTTTCTGAGAGGTAACATGACAATTTTTTATCGTATCGGAAACCAAATGTATATAAATCTCACCAATCGCTGTTCGTGTGATTGTGTGTTCTGTATTCGTGCTAACGGTGACTCGGTCGGCGATGCTGATACGCTGTGGCTATCGCGTGAGCCTACTCTTGACGAGATTAAAGCAGATTTCGTCAAAGAAGATTTGTCAGATGTCATCGAAATTATATTTTGTGGTTATGGTGAGCCTCTTGAGCGTGCCGAACTTGTGGTGCAAGTGTGTGAATTTATTAAGTCTGAAACCGACATTCTTGTAAGGCTGAACACTAACGGAATTGTTGGGTTAATCGCACCAGATTTTGATGTGCAAAAGCTATCAGTCTTAGATGCGATTTCGATTAGCCTTAATTCTGATAACGCAATTGATTATCATAAAGCGACTCGTAGTATTTTCGGCGAAACAGCGTTTAATGAATTGTTGAGCTTTGCACAAAAAGTAAATGTGTTTACGAAAGTTTACTTCACAGTAGTAAAATTTCCAGGGTGTGAAAAGTTTTGGAATGAGCAGAAGTGTAAAAAACTCTCAGAAAAGATGGGAATTTCACTAAGAATCCGAGAATATTCGGGGTGATTTTTCGTTATTTTGCACAAATCTACAAAAAACACTTGAAATTTTTGTGAATTTGTGTTATCATACAATATAATGTTTCTGAAAAAGATTTTTTAGGAATATCTATTAGGTGCTGTTGAATTATTCAACAGACCCATTATTGAGTTCAAGAAAGGAAATTCACTAACCATGTCTAATAAAAAAATTTCGACTGTAAAACCCTCTACGTCAGCACCTGTTGCGACTACTCCAGCTAAGCCTGCTGTAACCGCACCCGTTGCAACTACTCCAGCTAAGCCTGCTGTAACCGCACCTGTAGCGACTACTCCAGCTAAGTCTGCTACTACTACATCTTTAACTAAAACTCCTGCAAAAGCTCCAGACAAGAAAGCTACTGGAACTAAAGCTCCAACGACTAAGGCTAAATCTAAGGCTACTGTAGCTAAGCCTAAAACAACCGTAGCTAAACCTAAAGCTAAAAAAGTTGTGCTTGACCAAACTGATAAAGTAAAATCAGCTTTATGGAAATCAGCGAACAAAAAGAAAGCTAAAAAGATTACGGATACAATTGCAATTCAAGTGTTCGCTGAAGGTCTTGACAGCTTCTACATTGCTGTAAAACCAGGGCAAGCTGAACCTGTAGAAATCGAGCGTTATTACTACCATGATAATAACGGACAACTCCAGACTAATGAAGCTGAACTCCTCAAAATCGCTAGCGGTAAATGCGATTTGCTTTCAGCTGTAAAATCTGGTAGCATCAAGTATGATGGCAACCTTTGGGTGCTTACTACTTTGATTGATATGTTCGTGTGAGTGTAGAATTAGCTTTTAACATAACCCAAAATTGCTTGAACTAAAATGTTCAAGCAATTTTTATTGCAAGTTGGGGTGTAATACTTTACATAATTTATACACAATTTATACACGTTCTTTATTGACATATGTGATTGGCTATGTTATACTATAATCAGGTTAAATTAAAGAAAGGAACATGATTATTATGAAAAGAATGTTAGCAACTAAACTGTTATCAGTTTTGATAACATCCGACACAATGGATGACATTATCAATTCTTACAAGCTGGAGGCACAGAACGAACTCAGTCAAACAAGCGTATTTGACTGCGACGAGGACGTTAGAGACGACATTGGCGATGATGACGATGATGAACACGAAGAATACGACGAATATGAGTATGAATACAGTGATGAGTTTGGTGACAACTATTATTCTCCAGACTGTAGCGAAACTCAAAGCCTTGAATATAGCAAATACGATGACGACAGCGTTCTAGGGCTAAATGATAATGATTTTGAGTAAATCTTAAAAATCGAATAATCGGATGTGGGTAGAATCTATAAGATTCTGCCGTTTTTTTGTTCTAAATTAAATCGTCGAAGAAATTTTATAGTCGATTAACAAAAAAACAGACCACTTTGTGAATGGTCTGCTTTTTTGAACACAGGTTCTAAATACTTACTTCGATAAAAGTTGCCTCTTAGATTCTTCCAAGTTCCATTTAACGTGTTTGCGGATTTCGTCTTCTCCAGAGAACTCAAGCCCAAACTCTCGTTTGATTTTGCTTACATTGTAGAGCATAGGGTCAGGGTCATAATTTTTGTCATATAACTCAATAGTTGAGCGTGATTTAGGGTATTCTTCTAACGCAATTCGTGCGATACGTTCCCACGAAATATGGTCTTTACTTAGTGCTAAGAATGAATGTTCATTAAAATCGCTTTCGAGAACAGCCATATACACTTCTGCGATTTGTGATGAGGAGATAAACTGTGTGCCATCATTTTTGATTAGCTGAATTGGGTGGTCTTTCACAACAGCGTCAGTTATATCACGGAATCGTCTGTCAAGCTGTGATGAACCACCTTTGAATGCAGGGTTCGAGAAAGTATACCCTGGTCTGATAATATTACGTTTCATTTCGACACAGTCGCCATCTGTTCCGTGTTCGGCGCAATATTCAGTAAATCCGATTACATATGCTTCAGAAGCCGCCTTGGTTGCACCATAGAGGTTTAGTGGCATTAGCAAAGCACTTTCCTCCATATCGCGACGATTGTGTCCCATAGCGGCGGTTGAGCTGGTATAGATAAACTTCTTGATTCCTGCACGTTCAGAAATCTCGAGCAGGTTTACAGTTGGCACAGTGTCTTCCATGCACATAGAAATCGGCTCATTCCCCCAACCGAGTGCTATGTGGATTACCGCATCACATCCGCGAATATATTCAGAAATCTTGTCATAATCTCTGATAAAGCCTTGTTTTAGAACGATTTTGCCACCATTGTTCTTGCCCATAGACTCAAGCTCCGAATATTTTTCCGGCGTTCTTGAAAGCACGCTTACTTCGTGACCCTTGTTTGCGGCAGCTATTGCCACGTATTGACCGATGTTTCCAGTTCCACCAGTGATAAAAATTTTCATAAAAATTCACCCTTTCGTTTTGTTTGTTTCTATAGCAGTTCTAAGTTTTATGTTTATAAATAACAGCGGTTGAATGAGGTATTAACCTCAGTTTTCGTAAAGCGGTTACGAGTGGCTTGTATAAAAGAATTACAAGCACAGTGTTTAGAGAACCTTTAATCAAGTTAAACGGCAAGAACGTAGTGAACAACATAGGTTCAATCTCTTCACGAGGCATTCCGAGGTAAATCGGGACTACAAGCCAGTTCCAGAGTAACATAATCACAGTCATAAAAAAAATCCCGATTGAAAGCCCAGCAATCGCTCCGCTTATTGACCTGCGTCTGTTATAAATCAAACTAGCAGGAACTGCGAACGAACAGGTAGAAAGTACGTTCCCGATTAGCCCCCAATGCCCAGTGTTAGAAATCGTAAACATCTCAATGGTTGAAACAATTATTGACATAATCGGCACAACAAGAGGACCGTAAATGAACCCGCCAAAGAGAATAACAACATCCTTAGGTTCGTATCGCAAGAATGAAATCGCAGGTATTCTAAGTAATGATGTTGCATAAGCTAACGCACAAAGCATAGCAAGAGTAACCAGTATTTGTGTTTTTGGGTTTCTTGAAGCACCTCCCACCAAAGTATCCTCCAATAATTCTATAAAAATAACTTTTTGCTATTACCCATGCACTGTATGGGTAATATAATCGTCAAGCTCCTGGTATTGTGGCGGCAGTTCCATCGCCCCACCAAGTAGAGCTATAACGATTAGAGCCATTAGTGCCGCCAGAGCTACCACTTCGTGGAGTAACGCTACCAGTCGTGAAAGCGTTGTAATGCGGGAACGCTCCAAAAATGAGAGATGGATTATTATCAGTGATTCTATTGTCCTGCGTACTGCTAGCATTGCTAAAATTAGCAGCGGTGTCGGTATTGGTTCCAAACCTCGAATAATAAGTTACAATCACCCTAAAATTGCTATCAACCATCGCCCAATAGCTACCTGTTGGTGTTCCGAGCGGCATAAATCCCCTAAGTTGGTTCATTAAGAAATTGAACGAACTCACGTTATTGGCAGCTATAGTACCAGTAAAAGTCGGGGTGTTTCTCGCTGCAAATGCCATAACCGAAGCATTAACATCAATTCCGTCGTCATTGACAACGACATAAAACCAAAAGTTATTATTACTACTAACAAGTGAGTTTGTTCCGCTCACACGTCCGTTATCACTCCACGTAAATTCGTGGGGAGTGTTGTCAAATTCGGTAACACTAATCAGCGTTTGTTGCAGGGCAAAATAAAACGAACGTGCGTGTTCGTTGTGGCGTTGTCCTTCTGCGCGGCGTTGTGAAGCAATTGCATTAGGGACTGCGACCGCACTCATAATCCCAACAATTGCGACTACTATTACAACCTCAATAAGTGTGAACCCTTTGTGATTCCTCAGTCTGTTTAAATATGTAAACATACAACCACCCCTCTCGTTATTTAGCCAGATTTAGTCTTCAAATTAAACCTATATAGCTATTATAACACTTAAGGGGTGGTATTGTCAATACTTTATTTGAATTATTTAAAACTTTTTTGCAAGACAAGAGTTGCGGTGTCAGTGGCTCTGCCACTGAGCAGGCAACTTGACGAGTCTCGCCGTCGAGATACCCCACTCCAAACGGGCAAAGCCCGTTTTGCGGGGGATACTCTTGTTTTGCTAAGACGAGAGTTGCGGTGTCAGTGGCTCTGCCACTG
>JGI24703J35330_11748848_pt1 | contig 48987 bp, 46 predicted proteins | sample TergutNt197P1_FD_35330 | JGI IMG/M metagenome (IMG submission 35330)
GCATATCAAAGTGTAACAGGCATAGCGGGATACACTCTGATTTACAACTCACAGGGGCTTTTGCTTTCTGCCCACACGCCATTTGTTTCCGTAAAAAATGCCGTGGAAAATGAAGACGACATCCTGAGCGACACATTCTATATCGAACACAACGACAGCAGAATAAAAATCGCCGACACCGACGTAGGCGAAAACATACGCGAAAAAATCGGCGACCTAAAGCTACTGCTCGAGGCCTATAGGAAGGGCGAAATTAAAGAAAGTTGATTGTCATTTTCCCTACACATCCCTGCATACAATAGTTAAAAAGGGGATGGTACATATGAAACAAATCACCCATGAAAATATCAAACAAATGGATATCTCGCTCGGTGGCGGGATTTTTGGCGAAAAAGCGCGGATAGACACGATAAATCATCCTGTCCTTGTAATCGGCCTCGGAGGTACAGGCACAGACGCGCTTTTGCGTCTAAAATATCAAATAAGTCGCCGCTTTAAGCTGCCCGAAAACCAAGTGACAAAGCAGAAGAAGGCAAAGCCCGACAATATAGAATATCTTGCACTCGAAACAAATGAACATGACCGAAAAAAATACAAAGGCATGAGCCTTGACCCATATACAGAGATGGCTTTATTGTCCAATGCAGGAATCGGCGCGATTTTAAACAATCGCTCTACCATGCCTGACTACATAAAAAGCTGGCTAAACCCCGAGCTTACCATCACAGACGGCACAAAGGGCGCGAGTGGCAACCGCCAAGCAGGGCGGCTTTTATTATTCGAAAAAATAAATACAGTGGTGGATGCCATCGGAAACAAAATACGCAGTCTGCGTACAGAGCAGGAGAATAAACTGCTTGTATTTATGCTGTCGGGGCTGTCAGGTGGTACGGGTGGCGGTATGTTCCTTGATGTGGCATATATCATCCGCGGAATAATGGAGCGCGAGTACGGTAGCAAAGGTGTAGACAAGGTAGAAATCACAGGCTATCTGGTAACACCCGACGTACATCTTGCGGGCAACAACATGAGTATCCATACAGAAGAATATATCCAACGCAATGGCTATGCGGCATTAAAAGAACTCGACTATTTTATGAATATCGAAGAACGCATGATGCATGGACTCGGCGAACGATTTTCTCAAAAATATGGTACACGTCTTGATGTAAACTCAGCCCTCGCACCGTTTAATCTCTGCCACCTCGTGAGTGCATGTAATATCGACGGCGTTATGCTAAAGGGAGCGTATGACTATTGCATGAATGTTATCGCAGAAAATATCGTAAACTTTTTGGCTCTCGAGGACAAAGAGTCCGGCAATGAGTTTGCCATACAGGATTATCACAGCAATCTGATTTCTAACATCGGCACCATGAAGTCAAACCTCCCTCAGGAGATGCCCCACTGTGCAAATTTTTGTTATAACATAATAGGCGCGTCCTCAGCGGCAATACCCACAGAAGGAATCAACTCGTATCTGGCATACTCCCTGTTTACAGAGCTTTCTCCTATGTTTGAAGCAGAGCCTGACGACCATGAGCTACAGCAATTTGCCGACAGCATTGGGTTGGATATAAACGCACTCGGTGCAGACCTCGCACGCAATCTCCCCACCATAAAGCTCGACTACGCCGAGACTGACTACTACAGCTACCAAAACGTAATAAAAACTCGTCGTGTAAATGTCGCAGAAAAATTAGAAGAGCAATATACCGCCGCAAAACGCAACCTATCCGACTCTCGTGAGTTTACCACCCTCGTCATAGAAAAAATCAAAAACGAAATCCGCGATATATTTTTAAAGCGGGGCGCATTCTATGTGACTCGCCTAATCACAAGCGACCGAAACCCCTGTCTGCTCGCTCGTCTCGACGCATATATGAAACATCTGCAAGAAAAAATCAGCCAACTGGCTCAAGAACAGGATGCATACGAAATCACAGCCGACACCCGACTGGAAGAAGCCGCAAAAGCCCTCTTCTTTAGCCGCGAAAACAAAAAAAATGCATACATTGAGTCCAAAATTCATGTTTATCAAACAAAATTGCAAAAAGACTGCTACACACGTCTCGGTGATATTTATAAAGAAATCCGTCTGTCTCTTGAACAAGAAAACGATAAAACCTACGCTCCCCTTGCAGAAATCTTAAAAGAAGTAAATAAAGTCCTTTCCTCAAATGCAACCCTCCTGCAAGACAGTCCCGATGAGTCCGCAAAAAACTATCAGTGGGACGTGATTAGCGTAACCGACACCGCTACAGAAATCGAAAAAACACTAAAAGAAATAGGCTATGACAATCTGCATCGCGAGTTTAATAAATCTCTGCTGGAAAACTCAACAGACATCACACAGACATTGTCCGACCATATATACGACAGTTTTAGCGAGTTTTTATCGCATACGATGTCCGAGTTTACAGGCTTTCGCTATGGTAAAGACAGGCTCATAGAGTCCGTCATCGAGTCAGAAATCGCACCTCGGCTATATCGTGATGCCAAGCCGATTTTTGACCTTGATAACGCGGCAGGGATTTTCAACTTCCCCAGCTACGGCATGGTAAGCGTTCCTGCCAATACGCCCGATATTTTGCGAGGTATCGAAGCATATCAAGGACATGCGCTGGCAAATCTTCGTTTTAATATAAGAAAAAGCAGTATCACCGACCGTATTTTTTGGCTAAACACACAAAACGGAATACCACTTTTTGCATACACACCCATCCGCGTTTACGAGGAGCTGTATGAGCGCACGATTAACACACGCGAAGGTGTGGGCCGCCATTTGGTGATGAACGAAAAAGAAAACTGGCGCGACCTCCCCTCCCCCATCCCCGAAAAGCTATGGGGTGACACCTATACAAATTCTCGTCAAAAACAGCTCAATGACAAAGCCCGCCAAATATATCAAAAAAGTTCACATAAATACGAAGAGGACTTTTTTATCCGTTGCCCAAAACTAATCGAAAAATCAGCAGGTACCGACACAGACCAAACCGACGACTTCCTGCGTGTACTTGTCTGCGAGGCCATAGTAAAACGCGGTGCGCAGTATCTCTTCGAAAAGGAACTCGAAGATGACCCATGGCCACCATTTGTAAACCTTATAGACCACGCAGACTATCCCGAGTATGCCATGTTTTCCACATACAAAAAACTTGAGGCGAGCCGCAAAACAGCATTAAAAAGAAAGGCCAAATCTCACGAGGAGAAATGGCCCGAAGAAAAATTAATAATCGCATTAAAAAAGTGGCAAGGCAAAATCGCCGTCCGAAAAAATCAACTCGACAACGAAATATGGAAACATCCACATGGCCAAACCATGTACAGCTTTTACAAAAACGCCCTACTGCGGCTCAACTCACAACTTTCCGCACTTGCGGGATAGTCACAACTTTTGTTATGGAGAGGCTTAGGTTTTCTGCCAAATTAAGCTCTTCGCCTGTGTCCATCATTTCCACTATGGGGCGCAGGATGTTGTCACTGTTTTTGACTACCGCCAGACGACTATCATTTAATTCTACAGCTGTACCCACAGGGTATAGCTGTAATTTTTTTGTAAACGCCATTACTACATCGTAATCAAAGGATTTGCCCACCTCACTGCTGATTAGCTCCAAAGCATCCGCAGGTGTCATGGGTTCTCGATGCGGCCGAATGGATGTAACTGCATCATAGGTATCCGCAACAGCTATGATTTTACTAAACAACGGGATTTCGTCGCCGCTTATGCCCCTTGGATAGCCTGTGCCGTCTACTTTTTCGTGATGTAAAAGCACGGCATTCCACAGCTCCGAGTCGCCAAAGCCCTTTCGCTTTAGGCTCTCTGCCCCAATTTTTGTATGCTCCTGCATTTCAGAAATCTCATCTGTGGTCAACTTACCTTTTTTGCCCGTGATGTTTTGCGAAACAAGCGGCTTTCCTATGTCATGCAAAATAGCCGCCTTTGCCAATCTGCGCTGATGCAAAACATCCAAGCCCAGCACCTTACCCGTCGCCACAGAAAGCATGGCAACACTAAGCGAGTGGAAATACGGAAAATCTTCCACCACTTTCAAATCCTGTATATGAATATATTTAGAAATACCCGTCGCCACCTCTGCCACGAGCCTGTTGAGTACATTTTCAAACTTATGGATTACTTTATATGTGTTGGTACGGTTTACATCCTCACCGGGCGTTTGCAATGCGGCAAACAAAAGGCGTATTGCTTCTATTGCTTCTGTTTTCAGGTCAACCTTCACGGAGCTTCGGATTTTACCGGGTGTTGTGCCAAACTTTGTCACAGGTGCAGGTTTTTCCACCTTTTTTTCCACACTGCTCCCCAACAAAAGCGTACCTGTACCCGGCTCGCGTTGTACATACACAGACACCCACGAAATTTCGTGACGGTCGAAATTTTCCAGTGTTTTTTCGTCTATCTCTGTATCATGCCGCGCTATCATCATTCGACCGTCGCCAACCACTTTATAAATGGAATCCGCAAGCACCATGCCGACTTTTGCGTTTTTTGCTTTTATACGTTTTATTTCTTGCATAGCCGCCACCCCCCTATTAAAAGTATATGTTCTTATCTTACCGAGTGCAACAGCTCACCGTATGACGGCAATGGCCAGTGTTTTTTTGCAACGAGTGTTTCCAGCGTATCAACGGTTTTTCGCAATGCCGCCATAGCAGGGATTACCTTTTTGCTGTAATGTGAAGCCGATTTTTTTTGAGCCAAATTTTTTTCAAGTATCAGCAAATCTTCTAAAAGTGCGGCAGAGAGATTAGAGATATTTTCTAACAAGTATTTTTCCAGAGAGTTGTTATACTCACTTTTTTTATTTATCAGGTCTGCCAGCTCTCTTTGATAATCGAGTACAGCAGGTATGATTGCGCCTTTTAACAGTTCTACCATGGCATAAGCCTCAACATTTACTGTTTTACAAAAATTTTCGTGATGTATGTCGCAGCGCGAGTGCAATTCCCCTTCGGTAAGTACACCATGGAGAGTAAAAAGCTCTACGACTTTAGGCTCGACAAGTGCAGAAAAAGCGTCTGCCGCCTCAGGGATGCTTGATAAGCCGCGGCGTGCGGCTTCTTGTTCCCACTCAGCAGAGTAGTTGTCGCCATTAAAGATTATCCGTTTATGCTCACGTAGGGTACGACGGATGATTTTCCATACGCGAGGCGTAAACTCCGGATGTTTTTCCAACTCATCTGCAAATTGGCGCAGAGACTCGGCCACAGTTGTGTTAATTGCAATGTTCGGTCCTGCAATAGAAAATGACGAACCAAGCATTCTAAATTCGAATTTATTGCCCGTAAAAGCAAACGGCGATGTACGATTGCGGTCGGTTGTATCCTTCAAAAAATTTGGCAAAACCGTTGCACCTGTTTCCAGCTCATGATGTTCTATATTTTCATATTCTTCTTTTGCCTCAATAGCATTTAATATACCGCCCAGCTCATCTCCGAGAAAAATTGAGATAATGGGGGGCGGTGCCTCACTTGCACCGAGTCGATGGTCATTACCCGCACTTGCACATGAGCAACGCAACAAATCCTGATATTCATCCACAGCCTTGATGACCGCGGCAAGGAATAGCAAAAATTGTGCATTCTCATGCGGTGTCTCGCCCGGCTCCAACAAATTTGCACCTTTGTCTGTAGCGAGAGACCAGTTATTATGTTTACCGCTCCCATTTACCCCCGCAAACGGCTTTTCGTGAAGTAGACATACAAGCCCATGACGGTCGGCTATGTTTTTCATCATATCCATTGTTAGCTGGTTGTGGTCGGTGGCGATATTAGCTTTTGCATATATAGGTGCGAGTTCGTGCTGTGCAGGGGCGGCTTCATTATGTTTTGTTGTAGCATATATGCCGAGCCTCCATAGTTCTTCTTCCAGCTCTTTCATATAAGCCGCAACACGAGGTTTTATACTGCCGTAGTAGTGGTCGTCCAGCTCCTGCCCCTTGGGTGGACGCGCACCAAAAAGTGTTCGACCGCTATATACTATATCCGGGCGACGTGCGCATATTTTTTTGTCTATCAAAAAATACTCTTGTTCGGGCCCTACCATCGGCAAAACAGCGTTTGCACTCGTATTGCCAAACAAACGCAGAATCCTCAAAGCTTGTTTATTGATGGCCTCCATGGATTTCAAGAGTGGGGTTTTTTTATCCAATGCTTCGCCACTGTAGGAACAAAACGCGGTGGGTATAAAAAGTGTTCCTTCCTTTATAAACGCATAAGAAGTTACATCCCAAACAGTATATCCCCGCGCCTCAAACGTAGCTCTCAGCCCACCACTCGGAAAACTGGATGCATCAGGCTCCCCGCGTACCAAAGATGACCCGGAAAACTGCATAAGAGCCTTTCCGTCACCCGCAGGCACGATAAAACTGTCGTGCTTTTCTGCTGTAACCCCCGTCATAGGCTGAAACCAATGCGAAAAATGTGTCGCGCCTTTTTCTGTTGCCCAGTCTTTCATTGCGTTTGCTATTACATTTGCGGCATCAAGCTCCAGCGGAGTATTTTGAGACATAGTTTTTTTCCATGCTTTGTATACTTCCTTTGGCAACCGTGTTTGCATTACCGATTCGTTAAAAACCATACTACCGAAGATTTCAGGCATTTTATTCATTATGACACGCCCCTTTGGCGATTTTTAAATTCATTATACACAAATTATTTTTGAAAAGACATGTTTTTATTTTTCTATATAAACATAATAAAAAATATGATATAGTCTTAAAATGCTTTCAAAGCAATGGAGGTGCAGTATGAAAGAACAACTTCGCATCGGAGTATTAACAAGCGGGGGCGACGCTCCGGGTATGAATGCAGTTATCCGGGCAGTGGTGCGCACAGCCGTACATCACGGTATGCGCGTTTATGGTATAAAAACAGGCTACGAAGGTTTGTTTAAAGGCGATATAGACGAACTCACTGCTGACGATGTTTCCGGGATTATCCACCATGGCGGCACGATTTTACGTACAGCGCGCTGTACAGAAATGCATACCGAAGAAGGCCAAGCTCGTGCGGCCGAAGTGTGTAAAGTCTTACGCCTCGACGCAATGATTGTAATCGGCGGCGATGGGTCATTCAAAGGTGCTGTTTCACTTGCAAAACATGGGGTTAATGTCATCGGTATCCCGGCAACCATAGACCTTGACATGGATTGCAGTGAATATACCATCGGCTTTGATACAGCAGTTAATACTGTCGCAGACGCAATTGTACGTATACGTGACACATCTACGAGCCACGAGCGATGCTCTGTGGTAGAGGTCATGGGACGCAATGCGGGTTATCTTGCACTCTGGTGCGGTCTTACGGGTGGGGCAGAAGAGGTGCTTATACCCGAAAATCCCATTGACGTAAAAACCGTAACAGAGCAAATACTAAAAAACCGTGCAAAGGGCAAACGACACAACCTGGTAGTAGTGGCGGAGGGCATCGGCGATAGTGTAAACCTGTCAAAAGAAATAGAGCGTGTGCTTGGTATAGAAGCCCGAGGTACAATCCTCGGTCACTTACAGCGTGGAGGCACACCTACTGCCGTGGACAGGATGCACGCTACAGTGATGGGTCATATGGCAGTAGAGGCCATAAAAAACGGCACCGTAAACAAGGTTGTAGTCTACAAAGACGGCAAACATGAGCTGATGGATATTAATGAAGCATTAAATGCGAAACGAGAGTATGACCAAAAAATGTACGACCTAATAAAAATAATGGCAATCTAGGAGGGGTGTTTTACAATGCGTAAAACAAAGATTATTGCAACAATCGGCCCTGCAAGCTGTGAGCTTGATACAATCAGGGAGATGATGAAAGCAGGGATGAACGCAGCGAGATTCAATTTTTCGCACGGCGACTATGAGTTCCATGGAAAACTGATGGATAACGTGATGACTGCGAGGGAAGAGCTAAACCAACCCATCCCTCTTATTTTGGACACAAAAGGACCTGAAATCCGCACAAAGACTTTTAGTACAGATAAAATTTACTTGGAGCAGGGACAGGAGTTTACCCTGACCACAGAAGATATTGTCGGCGATGACACACGTGTAGCCGTCACCTACGAAAATCTTCCTCGTGATTTAAACGTAGGCAACCGTGTCTTGATAGACGATGGTCTAATCGAAATGCAAGTAACCGAAATCAAGGGCAATGAAATAAAATGCGTACTCATAAACTCCGGATTTTTGGGTAATCGCAAAGGAATTAACATACCTGACGTATTTGTAGACCTACCCTCCCTCACAGAAAAAGACGTGGAGGATATCAAATTCGGAATCAAAAAGGGCGTAGACTGGATTGCCGCCTCTTTTGTACGCACGGCAGAGGATATTATTAATATAAGAAAAGTCCTGCTCGATAACGACGGAAAACATGTGCAAATTATAGCCAAGATAGAATCCAGAGACGGCGTAAACAATATAAACAGTATTCTTGACGTGGTAGATGCAGTAATGGTAGCACGCGGCGACCTCGGTGTAGAAATTTCACCGGAAGAAGTACCCATAGTGCAAAAGGACCTTATCCGTCGTTGTATCCTAGCAGGCAAACCTGTAGTGACAGCCACACATATGTTGGAATCCATGTGCAGCAACCCACGTCCCACCCGCGCAGAAGCCTCTGACGTAGCAAACGCAATCTTTGATGGCACAGACTGTGTTATGCTCTCGGGTGAAACAGCAGGAGGAAAATACCCGGTAGAATCCATAAAAATGATGGCACGCATTGCGTCCAAATCCGAAAGCACCATAGAATACGAAAAACAATTCTCTTCTAATCATCAAAACCTAAATAAAAACGTAACAAATGCAATCAGTCACGCCGCTGTATTTATGGCAACAGAGATGGACGCGGCCTGTATCGTACCTGTTACGGATTCGGGCTTTGCGGCACGTATGGTTTGCCGCGCTCGTCCGAGATGTCCTGTTCTTGCTGCAACTTCTGACCCTGTAGTCTATCGCCAACTCAATCTGCTATGGGGATGTACACCCATGCTTTCGGCAAGACCATTCGAAGGCGACAGCGAGGTTTTTGATATCGCCGAGGCACTTGTTTTGCAATCTCGCCTTGTCAAAAATGGCGAAATCATGGTCGCACTTGCAGGTGTACCAGTCGGCTCCGCAGGTGCAACAAACACTATCCGTGTACGAACCATAGGAGATGTTATCCTTAGCGGCAAAGGAAATAAAAAAGGCATAGTGCGTGGCACCACTCGCGTGGTCACCAAAGAGGATGACATGACCACCTTCGAAAAAGGAGACATCCTGATATGCACACAGACCGACGACTCCATGCTCGAATGCATAAAACTAGCCCGCGCCCTAGTAATAGGTTCATGGGAAAAATTGGACTTTAGCCATGCAAAAACCGTTGCAAAAGCCTTAAACATACCTCTGCTTCGCGCAGATGTACGTGTGGTTGATTTTGTAAAAACAGGCATCCCTGTAACTGTAGATACCGACGAGGGACTTCTCCTCAATGGATTCAAATAAAAAAATGGAGGAACAAAAATGTTTAATTTAGTAGTAGACAGTGGTTGTGATGTCAGCAAGGAACTCATCGAGGGTGATAACATCACCCTGACTCACATTCCGCTTAATATGCAAGTTGAGGACAAAGTTTTTGTCGACAGTGACGATGTGAATCTCGACGAATATATGTCCGCAATGGAAGCCAGCAAAATCGCTGTTAAAACTTCTGCGCCTTCACCCAGCTTATTCTTTGAGCAATATAAAAAGGGTGATGATGTTTTTGTCATTACCCTTTCAAGCAAGCTAAGTGCAACTTATCAAAGCGCAATGTCTGCAAAAGACATGTATGTCGAAGAATGTGGCAAAAAGTTTATACATGTATTTGACTCCATGACTGCCGCTATAGGCGAAGGCGTAATCGCTATGAAAATCGCAGAGCTTGCCAAACTCGGTGCAGGCGCGACAGAAATCGTAGAACAGGTAAATGCCTACATCCGCGACATGAACACATACTTTATCCTCGACAAATTTGACAACCTGGTAAAAACAGGCCGCGTAAAACCCTACATCGCAAAAGCCGCCTCCTTTTTAAATGTAAAACCCATCTGTGGTGAAGAAAACGGCGAGATAAAAATGATTGACAAAGCACGCGGCTACACAAAGGCAGTAAAAAAACTTGTTCAAATTATAAAGGAAAACACACCGGACATTGAAAACAGAGTAATAGGAATCACCCATGTAAAAGCCTACGAAAAAGCCCTCGAACTAAAAGAAGAACTACTCTCGCACCTGAAAGCGAAGGACATAATCATCCAAGAATGCAGAGGCATAACAACAACATATGCCAACCGTGGCGGGGTAGTTGTAGCATTGTAAAAAACATTTTTATCGGGGTTGCCTCATTAAGAGCAACCCTGTTTTTACATAATATGACAAAAAGCTTGCATTTTTTTACAGGATGTGGTATATTCCTCCTGCAAATAACAAAATTTTGGGGGGAATTACCATGAAAGCAACCGGGATCACAAGGAAAGTAGATGAGCTGGGCAGGATTGTCATACCTGTAGAGCTTCGGAGGATGCTTAGCATCAAAGATAAAGACTATTTGGAACTTTTTGTAAACGAGGATACTATTGTCCTCAGGAAGTATGACCCTGCTTGTATTTTTACCGGTGCGGCAGATGAACTCATTGAGTTTAATGGGCGGAGAGTATCTAAGGTAGCAATTGCGGAGTTGGCCAAAGCTGCGGGTCTAATTTGATTGTATTAAAAGGAATCACAAAATCTTTCCGCGTGGCCAAGCGTCACGCGGGATTTTTGCGTGCCGTCGGCGCGCTTTTTTCGCGTGAATACGAAACGATTTATGCTTTGCGTGATGTTAGCTTCGAGGTGGGCGGCGGAGAAATGGTTGGTTACATAGGCCCTAATGGAGCAGGAAAAAGCACGACAATCAAAATCATGTGCGGAGTGCTTACGCCGGATGGAGGTGAGTGTGTGGTCAATGGACGTGTGCCTTGGCGGCACAGGGTCACACATGTACGAGATATAGGCGTGGTTTTTGGGCAGAGGAGCCAGCTTTGGTGGGATGTACCTATCATCGACAGCTTTGAGCTGATAAGGGATATTTACAAAACACCGCAAAGTATTTATAAAAAAAATCTTGATGAACTGACAGAAATTTTGGAGCTTGGGGAAATCTTAAAAACACCTGCACGCAGTCTTAGCCTCGGCCAAAGAATGAGATGCGAAATCGTAGGGAGTCTGTTGCATAATCCCAAAATTTTGTTTCTTGATGAGCCAACAATCGGACTAGACGCAGTCTCCAAGATTGCAGTACGTGAGTTTATCCGCAGGCTAAACAAAGAACGCGGCACTACGGTTTTGCTCACCACTCACGACATGCAGGATATAGAGGCTTTGGCTTCACGAATAATTTTGATTGGCAAGGGAGAAGTACTGCTGGATGGCGGCCTTGATGACCTTCGTGAGCGTGCGCCCTATAATGCAAATGCCGAAGAAGCCGTCGCCGCATTATATAGGGAATATGAGATATGAGACCTTTTTTTGCATTGTTTCGAATTCGGTTTGCTAATTCTTTGCAATATCGTGTAGCGGCGATTGCAGGATTAGCCACGCAGTTTGCTTGGGGTTTTATGTATATTTTAGCGTTCAGAGCTTTTTATGCAGAAAATCCTGCCGCGTTCCCGATGACCATGGAACAAACAATCTCTTATATATGGTTGCAACAGGCGTTTGTTGCATTATTTTTTATCTGGTTCTGGGAAAGTAGCATTATTGAGTCTGTGGAAAGCGGAAGCATCGCCTACGAAATGGTACGCCCCATAGATTTATATGGCAAGTGGGTGGTAACAGCGGCGGCGACTCGAATTTCTCGATGCATATTGCGAGCCACGCCTATCTTGGCGATTGCATTGATTTTGCCTGTACAGTTTCGGCTGTCGGCAGATATGGGACCGGCCGCAGCAGGGCTGTTTTTGGTCAGCGTAACCTTGAGCCTTGGGGTAGTGTTAGCATTCTCTATGCTGGTATATATGTCGGCATTTTATACAATCAATAGTATGGGCGTGAGGATTATGGTAGCCGTCGGCGCGGATTTTTTAGCTGGTGGATATATACCTATTCCGTTTTTTCCGGAAATATTACGTAGAATTGTTGAGCATTCACCCTTTGGAGCCATGCAAAACATGCCGCTACTCATTTTTAGCGGATATTTGCGCGGAGCAGATTTGGCCAGAGGAATGAGCTTGCAGATATTTTGGCTTGTTGCGCTTGTCTTGATGGGGCGTGCAATTATGACACGAGCATTGCGACGAGTTGTGACACAGGGGGGCTAAGATGTGACTCTGTATCTTAGATATGTTTCCATGCATTTTAAAAGCCAAATGCAGTATAAGGTATCCTTCTTTTTTACTGCGATAGGACAATTTTTGGTGGCGTTTGCCACTTATTTGAGTGTGCGATTTTTATTCGACCGTTTTGACTCTGTGGGTGGGTTTTCTTATGAGGAAGTGTTGCTTTGTTTTGCAGTGATTATCAGTGCGTTTTCATTGGGGGAACTATATGGACGTGGCTTTGACCGTTTTCCGCTTTTGCTTGGCAACGGCGGGTTTGACCGCGCTCTGGTACGACCACGAAATTTAGTTTTTCAAGTAATGGCCTCTCAACTTGAGTTTTCAAGAATAGGCCGAGTTGTGCAAGCTATTTTAATTTTTATTTATGTAATCCCAAGGAGCGGTATAGACTGGACATGGGATAAGGTGCTTACATTGTTACTGATGGTCGTATGTGGAAGCCTATTATTTTTTGGGCTTTTTGTTGTATATGCGGCGTTCGCTTTTTTTACTGTAGAAGGTCTGGAATTTATGAACATCCTTACAGATGGCGCAAGGGAGCATGGGAGACTGCCATTTTCTGTGTATGGTGAAGGTGTGTTAAAGTTTTTAACCTTTGTTGTGCCGATTGCCCTCGTGCAATATTATCCTCTGCTATATATTATCGGGCGCGAAGAGAGTCTGTTTTTTGCATTGACTCCTGTGCTGTCTTTGGTTTTTCTTTTGCCTTGCTATGCATTTTTTAGATTTGGGCTTAGGCAATATAAATCTACAGGGTCTTAGCCCTTATATCAAACCCATGAATATCCATAAAACCGCACAAATCACTGCCGAAATCACCCCATGCAAAAACTTTGCAAAAATATACGTATGTATTTTAATGCCTGTCTCTGCAATAAAATGAAAAGTTTGTGCATGTACAGAAAATCCGCCAAACGCTATCACAAAAGCCGCCGCCGCAAGTGTAGTCGTACTCGGCACGAGCGATGAAATCCTCCGCGCCCCGCTTGTCACCTCTACCAACCCACCTACCACTCCGCCAAAAATAGTATCATCGGACAAACCCACCACATCAAAAACAGATATAACCACGCTAAAAAAAATAATCAAACCTCCGATAACGGTAATTGAGTCCATCGAACTTTTAACGGCTTCTCCGAGTATTCTTCCCGCGGAATGCACGTTTGGTCTCGTACTTTCTCTTTTTTCACCCTGAGATAAAGTAGAATTATTTCTCGACTTCAAGAGAAAACCAACAGACAAAGCCCCTAAAACATGGGATAGCCATAAAACATAACCGACCCTCGTGCTATTAAACATCCCCACCCCTACCGCCCCTAGTATAAAAAGCGGACCTGCATTGTTGCAAAATGATAATAAATGTTGTGCTTGTCGCGTGTTCAACTGGTTTTCGCGGTACAAATCTGATACTGTTTTTGCACCCATGGGATACCCGCTGGTGAGACCGGTTACAAGGCCAAAACCCGCCGCACCCGGCAGACTAAAAAATCGACGCATAAAAGGTGCAAAAAATCGCGCCAAATATCCCGAAAAACCTAACATAATCAGCATGTTTGTGACTATCATAAACGGCAAAAGCGACGGCAGTACATTGTTAAACCACAGCAACAAACCCTCACGCGCCGCCGCCAAAACAATTTGTGGAAATATTAACAAGAAAATATTGAATATTGCTAACAAAATTGCTATAATCAAAAAAACACGTCCCAAAATTTTAATATTTTGTTAACATATAGAGCGGTTATTTAAAAAATGAAAGTTGGCACATATATGGCAAACAGGCGACCACCACAAGACCGAGGCGGCGGGAATAGACGCAGACCTCCACAGGTCGAAGATTATGAATATGGACGTGTGTATATGGAACAACCACGCCCTCCTCGCCCACCAAGGAGACGTGTGCCTCATCCCGCCGCACCTCCGAGACCACAACGCATGAAGGCACCACGCCGCAGAGCAATGTCAACCTCCGCAAAAGCTGTAATTGGTTTGTTTTTTGGGTTTGTCGTAGCGTATATGGCACTTAGAGCTTACGGATTCTTTACCCAAGATGTTGATATGATGACACTTAGGCTGGGCAATATGGAAATGCAACAATCCATTCCGGGAATGATAGTGAGGTATGAAGAAGTTTTCCACGCTAACCGCGACGGGCGCGTGGTTTTTGCGGTACAAGAGTTTGACCGTGTGCGTGAAGGAGTAGCCGTAGCAAGCATACAGGACATCGAAGCAGTCCACCGCAATGAGCAAGAGCGCGCACGACTTCAGCAAGAAATCATGAATGTACACAGTATGCGGCACGCCACACCGGCAGACCCACTTATTGAGCGCGTAAACGCAAACCTACGCAATATCATGAGCCGCAACATGCACCACCATATGCAATCCAATCTATCGGACAAATACGCATTGCTGGATACGCTTACACAAATCACACGCAACCGAAACGACATGATAATAGAAGAATCTCTGCATATGCGTAATGAGCTGAGTCGTAGGCATGGAGTTCTTACGGCACAGCGAGAGTTAAGCTCCGATTATCTTTATGCGTCGCACAGCGGCATTATGTCCACCGTTATAGATGGCTACGAAGAACGCTTTACTCCAAACAATATGCGCACGCTAAACCGCGAAGAAGTGCGTACCATCGTCCCCCACGAAGCTCTCATCCCCGGCCGCGAAGTAGAGGCCGGCGACGATGTATTCAAAATCGTAGGCAATACATGGTATGTAGTCGCACATTTCCCCAATGAAATAGCACGCACATTTACTGTAGACACAGAACGACAATTCTTCTTAGAGAATGCTGTCACCGGTCGATTTGAGCGTATGCCTATGCGTATATCCTACAAATCCGACGGCGGGCATACCCATACCCTCGTGATACTCCGCAGCACACGGAATGTTATTGAGTTTTTAAACCAACGCAATGTCAATATCCGAGTAACAGACAACGTACAAAGCGGTTTTACCGTACCTACCTCTGCTATCGCTACACGCAGGTTTTTCCGCATTCCTCTTTCGCATATACATGAAGGCGCGGGCGATGATAATTATTTTATCAATCACCGACGTGATGATGTTTTTCAGATAAAGCCGATTCATATCTCCAGACGCGATGGCACCTACGCATATATATCAGAAGATTCTCTGCTTCTTTTTCCGGGGGATATTCTAAACCCCGTGGATATTGTTGATGTTTTGCATATAGTTTCGGAGGCAGATATAGGAATAGAGCGCGGAGTGTATGTCACTACTCTCAACTATGCAAGCTTCCGCGTTTTGGATATTGACCTGGAACAACTGGAAACGGGTGGACCTATATTGATAGATCCTTCTCGCAACACAAACATACGACAATTTGATACAATCGCCATCGATGCAGCCATGGTGAGACAGGGTCAAGTAGTGCGATGAGTACAACAAAAGAGAAAGTAGCCGCCATACACAAGGCAATCACTGACTCCGCGAAAAAATCGGGTCGCAAAGCCAGTGAAATCAGGCTTATCGGGGTAACAAAAACAGTGGACGTAGCCCGCATAAGCGAGCTTTTGGAGGCAGGAGTCACAGAAATCGGGGAAAATCGAGTCCAAGACATGCTCCCAAAATACGATTTTTTTGCAGAACGAGAAAACAAACCAACCGAGTGGCATTTCATCGGACATCTACAAAGAAACAAGGTGAAATTTATTGCAGACAAGGTTTCGCTCATCCATTCTGTGGACTCTTTGTCACTCGCGAAAGAGATAGATAGGCATGGCACACGACTCAAAAAAACGATAAATATTTTATTAGAAATAAATATTGCGAACGAAGCCAGCAAACATGGCATACAGCCCGACGAAATTCTCGAAATGACGAAAAACCTAGCAAACATGCGGCATGTGAGGCTTTTGGGTTTGATGTGTGTGCCGCCTTTTGTAGAAAATGCAGAAGAAAACCGCGTGTTTTTCAGAAAAATGCGAAAATTAATTGTTGACATAAATGGGTCAGGCCTGTATAGTACAAATGTAGTAGAGTTATCTATGGGCATGTCCGGTGATTTTGCAGTAGCGATTGAAGAGGGCGCGACTATGGTTAGACTTGGGACGGCACTCTTTGGAGAGCGGCCACATTAAATTTGGGGAGGTTCCAAAACGATGGCAGGATTTTTAAAAAAATTAAGTGAGAAATTATCAAACAAAATGCTTGCGCCCGGTGCAGAAGAGCATGATGGTTATTACGATGACTATGATGACAGAAGCTACTATGAAGACGACTATGACGACTATGATGACGAGCCGGAGCAATTGCAGGTGCGCTATACACAACGTAGCCAGCAACCCGCTCGAAAATCTAAAGCTACATCCTCATCCAGCTCACGTACGACTTCTTCCCGCAAAGACAATGTTTATGGCTTTGCAGGTGCTATAAATGTGCACAAACAATCGGAATCCTTTATTATGCACCCAAAAAGCATGGAGGATGCCGTAGAAATAGGCTCACATGTACGTAGCGGCAGGATGTGCATCGTAGACCTTACAGGTGTCCCTACTGCCGAAGCACAACGTATAGCGGACTATCTGTGCGGCAATACCGATGCACTCGACGGCGCAATCAACCGCATTAACAATACAATGATTACCGTTTCGCCGCCAAACCATCGCGTGATGAGCGACTACCGCGAAGAAAGCCCCTTCGAAGCCTCTTTCTTTTCAAAAAAAGCGGCGGCTAACTAATTGACAGATAGGACTCGCAGATGATTTTTGCTCTGATACGCACCATTGACTTGTTTTTTACGATACTCTATATAATGCTCTTTGCACGCATTATACTTTCGTGGTTTCCAATGGCAAACAACAGATTGCTCGATTTGCTTTATGCTTTTACTGAGCCTGTTCTTGCACCCATTCGCAAGTTGGTACACCGCTCTCCCCTAGGTGGCCCGGGAATGGTTTTGGATTTTTCGCCACTTATTGCATTCATACTGATAAGACTCGTAAATAACTTTTTAACAAATTTTTTGCGCGGTTTCTTATAAAATGGATTAACAAAAACTCACATGCCTCCATATGATACAAGTATAGCTTATATCATATGGAGGCATGTTTTATGTTTAATCAGAGTAATGAGCGCAGGCAAAGCGCGCTACACCCCATGAATCCACAGCAATCTCACCGTCCACAGCCCGCACGACCGGTACCCCTGCCACAGCCATTGCCACATCCACCACCACGTCCGCCACAGCCCATGCCGCATCCACCACATCATCCACCACATCATCCACCACGTCCGCCGCATCCCGTCACTCGTCCTACTCCCATACCTGTACCTCCCCCACCACAGCCACCTGTATTACGTCCACCCACGCCATTCACTGATTATGGTCCACAGCCTATAGTGGTTAATATCGAAAAAGCGACCCTTGATAACAACTTTTATCGCCAAACCCTTTGGACAGGGCCGCATCTTCAATCGACACTAATGTGCATCCCCCCCGGCGAGGACATCGGCTTGGAAGTCCATCCCGACAACGACCAGTTTCTCCGTCTCGAACAAGGCCAAGGTATCGTCCAAATGGGCAACAGCAAAAACAATCTCAACTATCGCCAAACCGTTTTTGCAAATTCTGCTGTCTTTGTACCCGCAGGCACATGGCATAACATCACAAACATTGGCACAGAACCCATGAAGCTCTACGTCATATATGCACCGCCACACCATCCACACGGCACGGTGCATACGACAAAGGCCGTCGCAGAAGCTATGGGAGACTAGAGATATAGCGAAATAATTCGAAAACGGACCCGCCTGTCGTTGAAAGCGCGGTGAAACGCTCGCGATTTTCAACTCGGGCGAGGCCGCTTTTCATTTATTTCGCTGTACATAGCACACCCCCTATTAAGGGCAGTTTTGAAATGTGTTGTGTGTTTCGCCCTTATCTGGCATAATATTATTCTATGTAGATGTTTTGGTCAAAACCGCTCGCGCCCCTATACGACGCGCTCCGAACACTCCCCAAAAAAGGATGCATCATTATCGACAATATGGTAAAAAAGCATTTGCGTATGTTGGTAGTTAGGCTGATACTTTTTTTAGTTGGCATTTATTTTTTTAGCTTGGGGCTATTGGATTTTACTAATGTGCGTAATATATTTAGTGGGGTGTTTTTATTTGCCTGCTGGGGGATGCTTGTTGTTGGAATGCTGTATCGGGTTATTCCAAACAAGAGGATTAGCACAGGGGCTCGGAGACATTTTTTTAATGATGAAGAAGTAACTGATACTCGCATTGTTAGCAGTTTGAACAAAAGGGTAGTATTTGTGGCAGTTGTTTGGGTTGTTTTTAATGCAGTCATATTTTTTGTCTTACATATTTTCAATATCCTAACACCTGCAGTGGCTATACTTATCACACTTTTTTACGCGCTTTGCGATGTGGTTTTTATTTTATTTTGGTGTCCTTTTCAAACGTTTTTTATGAAAAACCCTTGTTGTACGGAGTGTCGGATTTATAACTGGGATTATGCAATGATGGTTACGCCGCTTATTATTTTCCCCAGTATTTTTACAGTGAGCCTTATTTTGATGGCGGTGCTTGTGCTTATTCGGTGGGAAGTTGCGGCATACAAAAATCCGGGCCAATTTTTGCAGAATACAAAAAAAACACTTTCTTGTGCAGACTGCGAGGATAGATTATGTCACTTTAAGGGGCGGAAGAATAGAGTTTGAAAATGTCAATGCTTGTGATATAATTGCAAGAGCTATCGAAGACGTATTAGAAGGAGGCTGTGCGATGAAATTAGACAAACTGGTAATGGCGATGATACACGATGAGGACGCTTTTCACATCATGGACCACTTGAGTGCTAAGGGGTTTAGTGTTACAAAACTTGCCTCTACGGGTGGTTTTTTGCGAGCAGGCAACACCACACTCATTATCGGTGTCGCAGAAGAGCGGATTTCTGAGCTTGTCAGCATCATCGAGAAAAAATGCAAAAGCAGGAAGCAAATCACTTCGGTCAATGCTATGAATGTAAACGCCAATGAGAGTTTCGCACCATATCCTGTGGAGGTTACTGTCGGGGGCGCGACGATTTTTGTGCTTAATGTAGACGAGTTTAGGAAGGTGTAGGGGGGCAAAGCTTGTGGACACTAATATGAAGGTATCAGAAATGCTCGCGGCACGCTTTAACGAGGCTAACGCAATCGAAAAACGACCCCAGCAGGAAGATTTTCGATTTACGTTAAACAGGCTTAGTGATGAAGGATTGGCCGAGCGTTTGCAGGGTTTGCTGGGACAGATTTCTTCGCAAGGCAAGCGCGTGGCACAGCATTTGGATTTTGCCGAGCTAAAGCAGTATCGTAGCCTTGTTACCGATTTCATCAATGAGGTGGTAACGCACTCACATGAATTTAGCCGCGAAAACTTTCTCGACCGCCGCGGTCGTCACCATGTTTATGGCATAGTGAGGCTGGTAAACCAAGACCTGGATGAGCTGGCACAAGAACTTCTTAAAAAAGAAAAGGACGCTCTTACGATTTTAGAGAAAATTGATGAAATACATGGATTGCTTTTGGATATGATAGTATAATGACCGTTTTATTCGAAGGCGAGGACATGGCGGCAGTACGACATGCCGCGATGGGACTTGCGAAAAAGTTAAACTGCGAAGAAGAAAGCGCGTGCGGGCTATGCCTAAGTTGCCGCACTTTTGAAAGCGGCAACCATCCTGACATCTTTTTTGTAAAGGGAACAAAGGCAGTTGGTATTGGAGTAGAGGATGCACGCGAGCAGATTGCTTTACCCATAACGACTAAACCATTTAAGTATCGATACAAAATATTTATCATCGAGGGTAATATAACCCCGCAGGCGCAAAACGCTTTATTAAAAACCATAGAGGAGCCTGCGCCTTATGGGGTTTTTTTGTTCCTTGCTAAAAACACATTTGGATTTTTGCCTACGATTCTTTCGCGTTGTATTGTAAAAAAAATTCGAGGAAGCGAATTTGTAATCGCAAGGGAGCTTGCAGAAAAAATCGCCGACTCTGTTAAAAATGCTGATATACCAAAGGCATTTGGACTTTATAAAGAAGTTGAGTCACTTTCTAAAGAAGAACTAAACGAGTTTTTGGACGCTCTGTACGTGATTTACGGCAAAAGACGGAATTTTGATGCGGTGGATGCGATTACAAAAACCAAGCAGATTATTTCGCAAAACGGCAATTTGCAATTAGCAATCGAGCTTATGCTTTATAAAATGGCCTAGTGCCGCCTGAGGAGATTTTGATGGTTATCGTCGGAGTACGTTTTAAGGATGTTGGTAAGGTATATTATTTTGACCCGGAAAATATCGAGGCCGAAAAGCTCACGCTTGGCACGCCCGTTATCGTAGAAACAGGACGCGGTGCAGAGTATGGGACTATCGCGTTGGAAAAACAAGAGGCTGTAGTAACGCATTTGCAACCTGTGCGCAAGGTTTTACGTCTTGCCACAGAAAATGACACAATCCAAGAACAGGCCAACCGTAAAAAAGAGGATGAGGCTCGCGAGATTTGTTTGGAAAAAATAAAGGCACATAATCTGGAAATGCATCTCGTAGACGTAGAGCTTACATTCGATTTGAGCAAAATCGTATTCTTTTTTACAGCGGATGGGCGTGTGGACTTCCGCGAGCTTGTAAAAGACCTCGCCGCTACCTTCCGTATGAGAATAGAACTGCGCCAAATCGGCGTGCGTGATGAAGCAAAAATGCTAAGTGGTATCGGTATATGCGGACGTATTTTGTGTTGCGCTTCTTTCTTGGACGAGTTCCAGCCTGTTTCTATTAAATCTGCAAAAGACCAAGGACTTAGCCTTAATCCTACAAAAATTTCCGGTATATGCGGCAAACTCATGTGTTGCCTAAAATATGAAGAAGAGACATATGCCTTCTTGATGAAGGGGATGCCCGGTGTGGGAGACCTCGTGCGCACACCTAACGGCAACGGTGATGTCCTCAGCATAAATATATTGCGCCAGACAGCAAAGGTGTCTGTGACAGTAAAGCAGGGCGACGACCCTGTCACTGACATCTACCCGGTCGCAGACATAAAAGTATTAGAGCATCGCCCGCAATGCGAACGAAATTGCAACTGCGCAAAATGCAAAGGCGCGAAAAATGAATAACTTTGTACGTGTTGCGGCAGTTACGCCAAAAATCCGCGTGGCCGATTGTGTTTACAATGCCAACGCGATTATAGATGCAATAAATAAGGCGAATGAACAAAATATTCGCCTTATTTGTATGCCTGAGCTTTGCATCACGGGCTATACATGCGGAGATTTGTTTTTGCAATCATCTTTATTAGAAGGCGCGGAGACTGCACTATACAAAATCGTAGAAGAAACAAAACATTGCCATGTGGTTGCCATCGTTGGCCTGCCCATGGATTTCGGAAAACTGTATAACTGCGCCGCAGTATTTAGCCGTGGCAAGATATTAGGCATTGTACCAAAGTCCACCATACCCGATTATGGTGAGTTTTGTGAGTCGCGTTATTTTTCGGCATGGGATGGCACAATTACTTATCGTAATGGCATCCCCTTTGGTGCAAATATGCTTTTTGGATTTGCTTTTGCTGTAGAAATCGGTGAGGATTTGTGGGCGACCAATCCACCGAGTGTTCGCCATGCCACAGCGGGAGCCACTATCATCGCAAACCCTTCTGCAAGCTGTGCATCTGTCGGGAAAGCGGAAAAACGGCGGGCGTTGGTGAGCGGACAGTCAGGGCGGCTTTTGTCCGGCTATGTCCACGCAGATGCAGGCATGGGCGAAAGCACCACGGACTTAGTGTTTTCTGCACATAATTTAATCTGCGAAAACGGAAATGTGATTGCCGAGTCCGCACCTTTTGGCGATGGATTTGTTATGAGCGAGATTGACTTGGCTGCACTCGCATATGAGCGGAGGCGCATGACTACCTTTAAAAAAGACGACAGCGACTATGTACATGTGCCTTTTGTTTTGGACACAGATACCGATGTCCTGACACGCAAGTTCTCCCCTACCCCATTTATTCCTGAAAAAAACATCGCCGAACGTTGCGAAGAAATCCTAAACATACAGTCGCAGGGGCTAAAAAAAAGGCTGGAGCATATCGGCGCAAAATCAATAATCGGCATTTCGGGCGGGCTGGACAGCACCCTCGCACTGCTTGTGGCGGCACGAGCGAGTAATAAAAACGGAATTACTGCTATCACCATGCCCTGCTTTGGTACTACGACCCGCACAAAAACCAATGCGCATAAACTCTGCGAGGCACTTTCTATATCCTGCCGCGAAATTGATATAACCGAGCAGACACGTCAACATTTACACGATATTTCTCATCCAAGGGAACAACATGACACCACTTACGAAAACGCACAAGCGCGCATCCGCACCCTCGTACTCATGAATATAGCAAACCAAGAAAACGGCATAGTAATCGGCACAGGCAGCCTCTCGGAGCTTGCACTCGGCTGGGCAACCTATAACGGCGACCACATGAGTATGTACGCAGTAAATGCAGGCGTACCAAAAACGATGGTGCGCAACATAGTAAAACATATTTTGCAAACAACAGAAAACGCCGCGTTACAAGATGTACTTGCAGATATACTGGATACCCCCGTGAGTCCCGAGCTTTTGCCGCCTAAGCAAGACGAAATCACACAAAAAACAGAAGAAGTCGTCGGGCCGTATGAGCTGCATGATTTTTTCATATATCACACATTGCGGTGGGGACGCACGTCAGAGCAGGTGTTGGGGCTTGCGAAGATAGTTTTCAAAGGCATCTACACGCATGACGAAATAAAAAAATGGCAAGCGGTTTTTTATCGAAGATTCTTATCGCAACAATTCAAAAGAAATTGTCTGCCCGATTCTCCAAAAGTCGGAAGCATCTCTCTATCCCCACGAGGCAACTGGCGTATGCCCAGTGATGCATCCAACTATTTATAGGGGTTGCAATGTCAACCCCTATAAATAGTTATTTTGACTCGCTACTCAGGCAATGCGTTCACTCATTTCGCGATTTTCCTTCGGAAAACGCTGATTCGTTCACGGCCTTCGCTTTACGCTTCGCCAAAATTTTGAATTTATAGGGGTTGCCTCATGTGGAAAACACGCGGCCTTCGAGGCAGTGCATTTGAAGAAATGATAGACCTTACAAACCGTCTATACACACAAAAAGGTTTAGCAATCATACAAAAAGTACCCACGCCAATCACGCCGATTGCCGTGGACAACAAGGCACGTATAATCACCCACGCTTATTTTGAAAAGAAAAGCACCGTTGACTTTATTGGTGTGGCGCAAGGGGTTGCGATTTGCTTTGACGCTAAGGAAACAAGGCAGTTGCGATTGCCACTGCGAAATATCCATGCGCATCAGCTCGAATTTATGGAGAATTTTCGCAAGCAAAATGGGGTTAGTTTTTTGCTTGTAAATTTTGCAACAAAGAATGAGATATTTTTGCTGCCAAGTGAGAATTTAGCACAGTTTGACAAATCCATACCCTACTCCGAATTTGACCGAAAGCTTATTGTACCAAACGAAGGTGGTTTTCCTGTGCATTATCTGGTGGCGATTAATGCCTACCTTGCGGACAGGGATTAGCGTTTCGGACCCCCCTTATTGTTATGCATTTGTTTGCAGCACACACACTGCCCTCGAGGGTTTGCTCACAGGTCGTGACTATCCTTATACCGATTCTTGCCGAGCTGTAGGATAGCTCTATCTCGGCGATATTTGCGGCGAACTCATTCCACTGGGCTTGCTGTCCCGACCTTTGGGGCTGGCCGATTTGTAATATTTCTGCGTTTAAACGAAAGCCGTATGTATGCCACTCCCACCCGGGATACGCTGTCCTGCCCCTTCGTTGGTATAACGCCAACTCACCCATTACATAATCACTTATCACAATGCATCGCGACATTTGAAAATTGGTTTTGAGAGCGTCCATAGAAATGCGGGCATTCTCAAACGCGCTCTGTCGCTCCATCATGCCTGTGGCAGAAAGTGCAGAATGTTGCCACACAAAAAAGAGTCCCGCAGATAAAATAAGCCATAACCCCAGCGCGATTACTGTTTCTAACAGCGTATAACCCTTAGCCATCCCTGTTTAACGCTCTGATTATTTCTTCAGCGGTGGTGTGACCAAGCTTTAAAGCGCGAATTGCATTATGACGCAACGCCTCTTTTTTTCGCAAATCCATTGCAAATTCTATTGGATTTTCTGCAATTTTTCGGCGCGCTTCTTCATCAAATATAATGTATTCATATATGGCAAAGCGAGAGCTGTAGCCTGTTTGGTTGCAATGTACACAGCCAACGCCCTCATACACAGCGATGTCATCTGGCAGTTTTAAGATTTGTGCTTGGCGCGGGGTCAGCATCGCACGAGTAGAGCATTCGCGACAAATTTTGCGCACAAGACGCTGTGAAATTACGCCGTTTAGGGCAGATGCCGTGAGATATGTTTCGATTCCCATATCTGCCAAACGTTCTATTACCCCTGCGGCATCGTTTGTATGTAGCGTGCTTAACACTACATGCCCCGTGATTGCGGCCTGTATTGCTATGCGGGCAGTTTCTTTGTCGCGGATTTCGCCGACCATAATGATGTCGGGGTCTTGGCGAAGGATGTGACGCAACGCACCTGCAAAGGTAAGCGCGTGCTTGTCCACGTTTACGTGGCTCACTCCCTTGATTGGACTTTCTACGGGGTCCTCGACGGTGACAATGTTAAGGGATTCGCTATCGAGTTCTTCTAAAAAGCAATTTAATGTTGTAGATTTCCCGCTTCCGGTTGGGCCTGTCATAAATATCGCGCCATATGGCCGCGAAAAAAGCGCGGTTAGTCTCTCTAGGTCGTCTGTGAAAAATCCAAGCTCGTCTTTTCTTAGCCTGCTCTTTTGCAAAATGCGTATCACGGCCTTTTCTCCATATGCGGTGGGCAATGTGCTAAGTCTAAAATCTACGCCTTCATTAGAAAAATGTCCATCTTGCGGCAGGCGTTTTTCTGATATGTCCAGCCCTGATATTACTTTTAGACGCGAAATCACATTTGGCAAAAGCGAAATATCAACGGTGCTATATGTCACTAATATACCATCAACGCGATACCGCGCACGTAAAAAACCTCCAAACGGCTCTATATGAATATCGCTCGCACGATTAAGCACCCCTGCCTCCAGCAGGGAATCTATAAACTGCACCGCAGGTGCCGAAGAAATTTCTGCCAAAAGTTCATCAGAAATCTCTACATTATGGCCGTGGTTTTTCAAGACTGCATCCATCAAAAATCGTGATGCGATGGAGTCAATTTCTTCTTCGCCAAAAATTTTGTTTATGTAAAAACGCAGGTCATCCTCTTCTGCAAATATCGGAATGATAAAATGTTCAGTGATGTCGGCAATATGTGTAAGAGCGGCAACATCAGAAGTCTCACTTATGGCAACCAGCAAATGTCCTTCATCGTCAAAGCCAATAGGCAAAGCGGTATACCGCGTCGCACCTTCAAAACCCAAAAGCCGTGCAGCATCTACATTGATTTCTACTTCTGCAAGCCGCACAAAATCAGTTATCATAAATCCATAATCCCGAGCAAGTTTTCTTCGCCCTTGTAGGTTTCCACCTCGCGCAGACTTCGGTTTATTGCATTTGTGCGTGTGCCGCGTAGATTTTCCAGTTCACTGCCCGCCTGTGTAATACGCTGGTGGGCTTTTTGCAATACATCCTCAAATTTTTCAAATTCTTTCTTGACCGCGCCCAGAGTTTTTTCGATACCTGCCGCGCCTTTTTGAATTTGCAATGTTTTAAAGCCGAGTTGCAATGAGTTTAGCATCGCAGAAAAAGTTGTCGGCCCCGTAATGATAATCCCATCCTGGCGCAGGGCTTCAAAAAACGCCGCTTCGCGTGCAATCTCTGCATAAAGACCCTCTGTCGGCAAAAACATCACCGCAAAATGTGTTGTCTCCGGAGGCGAAACATATTTGTCACGTATATCCTTTGCAAAGGCTTTTATACGCGCAAACAAGGCTTTTCGCGCTGTCTCGATTTCTTCCGGGTCGCCGATTTCGTAACAATCCATGAGTCGCTCATATGTCTCCAACGGGAATTTAGAATCTATAGGTAAGTAAACATGGCCACCCTCTTCTGCGCCGGGCAATTTGACGGCGTATTCTACACGCCCACTTGAGCCGACCTTGGTAGCCACCTCCCGCTCATAGAGCTGACTGGGCAACATATCCTCTATTATACTTCCGAGCTGTACCTCGCCCAAAATCCCACGCGACTTTGACCCCGCAAGTATCCGATTCAACGAGCCAACAGACTGTGCTACAGTTTTCATCTCACCGAGACCACGGTTTACGCTTTCGAGCTGTGTGCTTACGGTTTCAAATGATTTTTGCAAACGAGTTTCGAGGGTTTTTTCGAGTTTTTCGTTTACCACTATACGCATTTCGTCGAGTTTTTTTTCGTTTGATACTTGAATCCCTGTGAGTTTTTCGTCCACATTATTTCGGATTCCGTCCAATCCTTCTGTGGTATGCCGCAGAAAGCGATGCAGGGTTTCGTTTATTTCTTGCGAAAGTGTACCTATTGCCTTGCGATTACTCTCACGCCCGGACTCAAACACCTGCATAAGGCTGTCGCGCAAGCGGTCGAGTCGCCCCTCAAGCTCCTCACGCAAAAACCTGTTTTCGCTCGCCATTTGGTAATATATATCATCTTTTAGCTTACGAAGATTGTCCTCATTTTTGCGTGCATTCCTTATGCTTTGCAAAAATAAAGCTAAAATAAGCGCGATAACCGCAGCTATTAAATAAATAATAATATCCTCCGGCATATCGCGCCAACCCCCTATTGCTACCCCTTCATTGCCTCCGCAACTTCGGCAGCAAAGTCTGCTTCTTTCTTTTCAATACCTTCGCCTTTTTCATAGCGGGTAAAGCATTCGATTTTGACATCCGCACCTACTGATTTTAGGTATTGTGCCACGGTTGCTTTATCTTCTTTTACATACTCTTGGTCATATAGGCAGATTTCTTTTAGGCTTTTTGTCAAGCGTCCTTCAAGCATTTTTTCTAATACGCCGTCAGGTTTTGGCTTTTCGGCTTTAGCATTTTCTTCCTGTGCCTGCTTTAGAAGAAACGCCTTCTCATTTGCAATATGCTCGGCCGGCACATCATCGCGTGTATTAAACTGAGGATTCATTGCGGCAATCTGCATACAGATGTTACGACCTGCTTCGAGGACATTGTCGTTGATTTCCGGCGCACTGATTACAAGGATAACGCCGACTTTTCCGCCGCCGTGGATGTAGTCCACTACGGCTTTGTTTCCATCTACCGCATAACGCGAAAAACGACGAAGTCCAATATTTTCTCCGATGGTTGCGATTTTATTTGTCAGCACTTCTTGTGCCGTTTGGCTTGGGTCTGCAATCCATTTTTCTGCAAGAATAGCATCCGCATCGTCTGCACTTGATGCCAATACTTGTTTTGCCATGTTTTGTACAAACAAAATAAACTCATCGTTTTTGGCCACAAAGTCTGTTTCGCTGTTTACTTCTACCAGCGCGCCTTTTTTGCGGTCGTCAGAAATTGCCGCCATTACCAATCCCTCTGCGGCTACACGACCGGCTTTTTTTGCCGCCGCGGCCAATCCTTTTTCGCGCAAAATCTCTGCTGCGCGTTTCATATCACCATTTGCCTCTACAAGCGCGTTTTTGCACACTGCCATCCCTGCGCCTGTGAGTTCACGGATTTCCTTTACCATTGCTGCTGTCACTTGCATTATTCGGCCACCTCGTTCTCTACTACTTCTTCTATAGATGTAGGCTCGCTCACAGGTGCAGATGCCACAGGGGCTTCGTCATACTGGTCATCTGTTTGCTCGCCTTGTTTTGCTTCCAATGTCGCGTCGGCCAGTTTGCCTGCGATTAACTTAATTGCACGGATTGCGTCATCGTTGCCGGGGATTACATAGTCCACCTCGTCGGGGTCGCAGTTTGTATCCACAATCGCAACGATAGGTATACCGAGTGAACGCGCTTCTTGAATCGCAATGCGCTCTTTGCGTACATCCACGATAAAGAGTACATCGGGTACACGCTTCATGTGCTTTACGCCACCGAGGTTACGTTGCAGTTTGTCCATTTCGTGTTCAAGTTTTGCTATTTCTTTTTTGGGAAGAAGTGCCATACGACCATCTTCTTGCATTTTTTCTAACTCTTTAAGCCTTTGCACACGGAGTTGCATTGTTTTGAAGTTAGTGAGCATTCCGCCGAGCCAGCGTTCGTTTACAAAATACATACCGCAACGTAAGGCTTCTTCTTTGATGGACTCTTGTGCTTGCTTTTTTGTACCGACAAAAAGCATCTCGCCGCCATCTGCGATTATTTCGCTAACAGCCTTGTATGCCTCGTCTACTTTGCGTACGGTTTTTTGCAAGTCAATAATGTAAATCCCGTTACGCTCTGCGAAGATATACTCCGCCATTTTTGGATTCCAGCGTCTTGTTTGGTGGCCAAAATGCACACCCGCTTCCAAGAGCTGTTTCATTGAAATTACTGCCATAGAATGGCACCTCCTAGTATTTTCCTCCTCGGCACAAGGATTTTGCCGCGTGTGTAGTAAATTTCTACAACGCACAAGATTATAGACAAATTCCTGGAATTTGTCAAAAAAATATAATCAGCGAGAGTGGCCGAAGTGCGTTGGCGGGGGCGCGAGCGGAAGTTGAGTTCGCTATGCTACGCCTTTGCTCCGCTGGTATCACGGAAAAAGATTGCCTCCGACGTTACCGTCGTCGGCTAATCTTTTTTAGCCGTGATAATGCGCTACGCGGCGCACGCAATCGCTCTCTGCAATCTTCCGCTCGCGCCCCCACCAACGCACTTCGGTCACGCCCTAATCAGCCTTATTCGCCCCAGCCCTTGCTAACCCATCCATAAACTGCCAGTCCAAGACCCATGCAAGCAGAGGCGACAAAAAACACCACGACACTTTGGGCGGAGTTGCCTGCCGCCAGCCAAGCAGATGTAATAAGATTAGCCAAAATCCCCGGTATCGAAAACATACATACAGATAAAATCGTCACTGCTGTACTGCGTACCTTCTCATCCACGACTTTAGCCACATAGCTCATTGCAACAGGAACCGCAACGGCAAAAGTAAGCCCCTGCAACATCTGCACAGCAATCAGCCCCATCACACTCCCTACAAAGAGTGTAAGCAAAAGCCTAACAACCCAAACCATGCCGCACATCACAAACAACCGCTTGTATCCTGCTTTACTTATCAAATATGCGGTCAAAAACATAAACGGCACTTCTGTTGCCGCCATCAGCGCGATGGCTGTACCAATCTGTGCCGTAGTGCCGCCAAACTCGGGTATGAGAATCTGTAAAAGCGTAAGGATTGGCGCGTTGCTCAAAAAAAGAAAAAACGCCGTAGCCAGTAGCAAACAATATTTTTTTGTAAAAACAGCACGCAAAACAGAAAAGCCCTTCATATTTCCTCGTTTGACTACCCTCTCGGAACTACGAAATGTAATCGCCGCCACCGCACCAAGCAAAAAAAACACGCCACCCATCCAAAGCCTTGCGTCATGTCCAAAATTTGCTGTGACCATACCGCTCACCTGCGCAGAAAGTGCAAATGCTCCCGCCCCGGTTCCTCTTATCAATCCATAGTTGACCGCCGAGTTTTCTTGCTTTAGCCCAACAAGCCAAGCATCCATCAGCCCCGCAATCTGCATACATGATACACCAAGGCCTGCAAGCACCAACAAAACAAGGGCAACATATCCACCGGCCAACGCAAAAGGAAATAAAAACACACATCCTCCCGCCACCAAAAACAAGGCAACACAAATCCTTTTTTCACTACCGAGTCTGTCGCTTATATATCCATACAGAGGTTCTGTAAACATAACAGCTACACTTAGCATCATCACAACAAGAGTAGCCATGCTTGCTTCCCAGCCGTAATCAATAAGAGTTGCAACCAAAAACGAAATATAAGTGCAACATCCAAACCAAAAAGCAAACTGCAAAACCATCCCATGCAAATTTACGCGCCTTACCTGCGACTTATCCATAATGACACTCCCACAACATTTTATTTGCCCTGCTTAATTCTTCCGAGACATCATTTCCTACCTCGAACCAAAACGCCGCTGACAACTCACTGCTTAATATATAAGAAACAGCCGCTACAGCACCACGAGAGAGTATAAAATCACTATTGCTATGTGAGACACAAACCGTACCTTCTGCACTCCAAAAGATGCCATCGGTCATCTCATCTACAGGAATACCGCAAACCGCGCATTCTGCCGAGTGCGGTCTTAATCCGTGGAAATCGAAAAATCGCAAAAAGAATACATTGGAAACAAGCTCACACTTGTCAGCCATTAAATTTTTCAGACATTTTAAAACTAATCGTAACAGGTCATTGCATTCGCTTTTTTCTAATACGGTTTTTGCACAAGCATCTACGATAATATGCGCCACCATCAGGCGGTCATAGTCTTTGCGCAGGTCATAAAAATTTTCTATAACATCGGCCTGTGCCAATGAATAAAATCCCCTACCCTTCGCCAGTACAAAGTCGGAATATGTAAAAATTTGCGCCGCCGCCATAAACTTGCTACGCGGTTTACGCGCCCCCCGCGCATAAACCATCACTCGCCCTACATCTTTGCACAAAAGCAGAAGCCGTTTATCGGCTTCGCCTGTTTCGTATTCTTTAATCACCAAGCCTCTTACTTTTATGGTTTTCATTAAACTGCCTTTCGGTCGCGCCGCGGTTAGAGTTTTCGCGACGGCGGGAAAATTCTAAATATTCAAGTGGGTCGCCGCTGGCCGAAAATGCGCGCCATGCTTGCTCTTGCATATTGTCCATGTAATTACCCCCATAGGAATTTTATTAAGCATTTTTTATTTTCTGCACCTACGGTTTTTATATCCTATCGAAAATATGGAAATTTTATTTTTGCTCACTATACCCAAAGCTTTTTAGCAAAAAATCACTGTCCCGCCAGTTCTTTTTCACCTTCACCCAAATGTCTAAAAAAATGGGAGAGCCGAGTAACATCTGTATATCGCGGCGTGCAGACGAGCCTATTTTTTTCAGCATCGCACCGCTTTTGCCGATTATGATTGCCTTATGGGATTCCTTTTCACAAAAAATCGTCGCTCCTACATCCACTATACAATCGGGGTCGTCCGGGTCACGAGCTTTCATTGCCGTGATGTCTACGGCAAGTCCATGGGGTATTTCGTCTTGCAGATATTGCAATGCCTTTTCGCGGATAATTTCTGCGGCGATTTGACGCTCGGGCTGGTCGGTTATTTGGTCCTCCGGGAAGTACATAGGCCCCTCAGGCAGGATTTCGCGAATATCCGTAAGCAGGGCTTGCACATTCTCCCCTGTGAGTGCCGAAAGAGGTACGATTGCATTAAAATTGTACGCTTCATTATATTGCTCGATTACCTTTAGCAACATGGGCTTATCCACAGTATCCACCTTGTTTACTGCAAGAAAAACAGGTCGGCGCACCCCCGACAAGCTTTTTATTATTGCGCGGTCTCCCTCATGGATTTTTTCACGCGGTTCTACCATATAGATTACCGCATCAGCTTCGTTCAACGCGGTGTTCGCACTTTTTACCATAAAACTGCCAAGGCGTGTGGTAGGCGTGTGGATTCCCGGGGTATCAATAAAGATGATTTGATACCCTTCGCCCGTGAGGATGCTTCGTATTTTATTGCGTGTTGTCTGTGGCTTGTTTGATACTATAGAGATTTTTTCGCCTATAAAATAATTCATCAAAGTGGATTTGCCAACATTGGGGCGGCCGATTAGCGTCACAAATCCCGAGCGGAAATTACTAAATTCGTTTAGTCGTCTCATAAAAACGCAACCTTTCTAAGGGCAACCTACGGAGACATTATACACTTTTTTTTTGTATTTTGACAAACAGGGTTGACTGTGACGTTAGCGTCATGGTCTATAATGTCTACATGGAGGTGCGCTATGGAAAAATATCGAGCAATCCCTGATGGCTACATGCGCATCGGGGAACTTGCAAAAAAAACGGGCGTTACGGTACGCACGTTACAATATTACGATAAGGAGGGACTCCTCGCGCCATCAGGAGAAAGCGACGGCGGTATGCGGCTCTACACAGACAAAGACGCTGTGCGGCTCATGCAGATTCTTATGATGAAAGAGCTTGGTCTAAGCCTTAGCCAAATCAAACAGAGGCTTACACATATGAACACATCCGATGATGTAATATCCGTCCTCGCAGAGCAAGCCAACGACATCAGCAAAAAAATAGAGCAACTAACGGATTCTCTTTCCGCAATCGAAGCACTACGAGAAGAAATCATCCAAATGGAAACGGTAGATTTTAGACGATACGCTGCAATTTTATTCAACCTACAAATGAAAAACGAAAATTATCAGATGCTAAAATACTTTGACAACAAAAATTTTGAAAAATTCAGCGAACGCCTGGGTGCGGTAGATGCAATAGAATTTATCAAAATCACAAACAGTATAAATAACCAAGCCTCGGTGTTCTACAAAAAAGGCATACCACCCGAAAGTGAGGAAGTACAAAAGTTTGCAAAATCATACTGGGAGGGAATGATGAAATTTTACGGAGGTGACATGGATTCTTTAAGAGAAATGAGTACGCAGGTAGAAAAAATGAAGGCCGAAAACAAACTAAACGAGAAGTTTGTTTCGGCGTATGATTACACAAAAAAAGCAATGAAAATTTATTTTTCTAAATTGGAGGAAAATCAATGACAAGCGTAAGCATGAAAGATGTACAAAAATCATTTGGTAAAAATCATGTATTAAGAGGCATAACCTTCGATACGAAGGTCGGCGAGATTTTTGGACTACTGGGGCCCTCAGGCTCCGGCAAGACGACGATTATTAATATTTTGACAAAGCAATTTGGCGTAGATAGCGGCGAATGTTTTGTTAGTGTCGGTAGCAACGAGATTGGCCTGATGTTGGAGCATGACGGATTGTTCTCCCGACTTTCCTGTGCAGACAACTTACATGTTTTCCGAGAAATATACGGGATTCCGAAAAAGCGAGTGGAAGAAGTACTGGAAAGCGTCGGGCTTTCTAATGCAACAAAAACCTCCGCGGACAAGCTCTCAAAGGGTATGCGCCAACGTCTGGTAATCGCCCGCGCAATCCTTCACCACCCAAAAATCCTATTCCTTGATGAGCCGACAAGCGCGCTCGACCCCGTCACCGCACGCGGCATCTACAAACTAATCATGGAGTTGCGCGAAAAAGGCTCGACGATTTTTTTGACCACTCACAACATGGAAGAAGCAACAAATCTATGTGACCGCGTAGTAATGCTGCATGATGGAAAAATAATAGAGCAAGGTAATCCAAAAGAAATCTGCACACGTTACAACGCAATAAAAACCATACACGACCTGGAAAGCGTATTTATCCAACTTACAGGAGGAGGCCTAAAATGAGACCACTAAAAGCCCTTTTTAAGAAACAGTTTAAAGATACAATAAAAAATCCTGCCATACTTATCCAGTTTATCATCTTCCCGATAATAGCCTTTGTCATCGACCATCTCGTTACAAATATGTATGGCATCACCGAAGAAGCACTTGCCAATATGCCTAACCAAGTCACCATGCAAGCAGGAATTTTTGCAGGCATGGGACTCATCATGGTGCCTATGGGGATTATTGCAGAGGACATGGACAAAAAGAGTCTGCGATTTCTTTCTATGGCGGGCGTAAGACCCATGTCTTATCTGATGGGTGTCAACGGTGTCATGCTGGCCGCCGCGCTTTGTACCGCCATCGCATTTACCCTCATAGGTGGATTTAGTGGTACAGATTTTTGGATTTTTTTGGCGGCAATGATGTCGGGTTCGATTGCATCCATTATACTCGGCTCTACCTTTGGGCTACTGGCAGGTAATCAGCAATCAGCCTCCGCACTCGCCTTCCCTGCCGCGATTGTCATCGGCTTTGGGCCTATGATGGCACAGTTTAATGATGACATTGCAAGAGTCATGCATGTAGTTTACACCCAGCACTTTAATGTAATCGCAGAATATTTGAATTTTGGCATTTCTGACGCTCCGCTTTGGCATAGCTTTGCCATCATGTGGGCAAACACCGCTGTGTTGCTTATTTTATTCGCATTAGCATATCGGAGCAAAGGAATAGCATAACCTTATTCCTTTAGCCCTGTAGCCTTAATCCCTTGCACGATGTAGCGCGACGCTACGAGATACAAAATCATCGGTGGGATTATCATCAACATAGCCATAGCCATTTGCAGATTCCACTGCACCATATGTGGCGAACCATGTACGCGGAAGCCCGCAAGCGCACCTGTCGTGAGCGGACGCAAATGGTTTGCCTGTACATAAATCAATGGCTGGAAGAGTTCATTCCACCACCAAATAGCAGAAAGCACTCCGATGGTAATAAAAACAGGCTTTGCAAGCGGCACAACCACTATCGAAAACACTTGCCACTGGTTACATCCATCTATTTTTGCCGCTTCGCCAAGGCTTTTTGGAATAGTCATAAAAAATTGCCTAAACAAAAATACGTTATACGGAAACGCAAAAAACCCGGGTACAATCATAGGCCACAATGAATCCAACCAACCCAACTCTCGGAAAATAATAAACTGCGGGATAATTGTAGTGACGGCAGGAACCATCATAGTCGCAAGTATAAGCGCGAAGAAAAACTTGCGCCCCCTAAACTCCATCTGAGCCAGCGGATATGCCACCATGGAGCTGGAAATCAATGTACCCACCGTATTGGCTACGATTAAAATCATTGTATTCCTAAAATACAGCAAGAAGTTACTGTTGCGCAGCACATATACATAGTTGCTAAACTGCGGTGTCTCCGGAAAAAGACGCGGCGGAAAATGACTAATCCCGGGCAGAGTCCTTAGCGAATTGGAAAAAATCCAAAAAACAGGAAACATCATAAAAGCGGCAACAAGCAACAAAATTGAATATTGCAAAATTTTTAACCAAGGAAATGTTTTCATATATCGTTCCCCCCTAATCATAGTGTACAAGTTTTTTAGAAACTCTAAACTGGATTGCGCCCACCGTTGCTACTATGATAAACAGTACCGTGGCAATCGCCGATGCCATGCCCATATTAAACATCCTAAATGCGGAGTTATACAGCTCCAAACTAAGCACCGTAGTCTCATTTGCGGGTCCGCCGCCTGTAAGCGGAAAGACAATCGAAAACGCCGTGTTAAACGAGTTTACCGTCCCTACAACAACGTTAAACAGTATAATCGGCGAAATATACGGCATCGTCACATGCCAAAACCGCTGTACATAATTGGCACCCTCTATATCTGCCGCTTCGTACAAATGCTGTGGCACATCCTTAAATGCCGCATTAAAAATCAACATCATCTGACCTGTAGAATAAGTAAAAATTGTAACAATACCAAGTGACACCCATACCCAAAATGTATCATTTAGCCAGTTTGGCTGTGCCGCTATGCCGATGACAGAAAGCCCATAGTTTAAAATCCCCAAATGCTGGTTAAAAATCAACTGGAAAACAAAAGCAAGTGCAACACTCGGCATGACCGCCGGGATAAAGAAGCAAAACTGAAAAAATCCCATAAATTTCAATCTAAAATTCAACAAAGTAGCCATAAAAAGCGAAGCCGTAACCGAAACAACAACACTAATCACTGTATAAATCAGCGTAGCCCTAAGCGAATTTAAAAACCCTGAACCGGGCGAGAACATAGTAATATAGTTGCGAAACCCAATAAACTCAGGCGGACTAAGCAAATTCCACCGCGTAAGACTCAACACAAGCGACGCAATTATCGGCCCACCTGTAAACAATAGAAATCCAATAAACCACGGCGAAAGAAATCCATATGCCGCAAGATTATTCTTCATACGTTCTGCCCGATTCATATACACTCCTCCTTATGTAAGGGAGTCCCCCGAAGGGGACTCAAAAACTAACGTAATGCGTCCAGCTCGCGTTGTGCGGCAGGGATTTCTACGTTTATTACATGGTCAATAGAATTGATTCCGAGCAAAACAGAGTCAAATTGGCTCACAAGGTTGCCCGTTACGGAAGAGTTTAACAATACAAATGTAAACGCACCGTAATGATTAAAGTAGTCAAACGCACCCCAGTTTGTTGGGCCGTGTTGACCCGCTACGCGGTGATAACCCTGTGCGGCAACACTCATCATTGCAGATGGGTTAGCAGAGAATTGGCTGAGTTCACGTTGGCCGTTGTAGCTCATCATCCACTCAATAAATGTCCAAGCTTCTTCCGGATGGTCGCTCTGCGCGTTGATTGTGAAGAATCCTGTATGAAGAGCTGTGTGAGCGCGGCTGTCACGAGGCAGAGGCACGATGTCCCATCTGAAAGGAACATCCGCATAACCCGGCACAAACCAGTTGCCTTGACGTGTCATTGCCGCCATTCCTGCCGCGAAGAGGTCGCCCAAACCGCCGCCCGGCTGTGGTGTTACTTGGTATTCATTTGTTAGCCTGTACATAAACTCTAATGTACGACGGAGACCGGGGCCCATAGAGAGATTCATGTTTGCGTCTACTACGGCATCGCCCGCTTGCCCAATCATAGAATACCAGATGCCGCCAAAGTCTATGGGAGCAAGTCCCCATTGTGTGGTGCTTGCGCCGTCACGGATGGTGAGAGCCTGTGCCGCCGCTGCCATATCATCCCATGTCCAGTTATCTGTGGGATACGGAATACCTGCCGCATCAAACATATCCTTGTTGAAATACAGGAAATGTCCTGCGTATACCCAGGGTATACCATAGAGTCCGCCGCCTGTTACGTCGGTGATACCATCTACTGCCGCCATAAAGTCGTCCATTCTTACAAGGTCACTGGCATTGATTCTGTCATTCAGGCGCAGAATGTTACCATTGGCCGCAAAACGTGGCATGTCTACTTCCCATGCAAGGATTACGTCAGGTGCTGTGCCGCCGATTACCATTGTATTGATTACCGTGGAGTAGTCCTCCGGAATCGATACAATTTCGATACGGATGTCGTCTTGTACAGCGTGGAATGCCTGGATAAAGCTCGCGCTTTCGTCTACCGTGTCCCACATGCTAAAGCGAATGGTAACAGGACCGTCTGCATCATCGTTTCCGCAAGCGGCAAGCAAACCTACTGCCACTGCAAGTAAAAAACAGAGTGCAAAAATTTTTTTCATGTTTTTCCTCCTAGGATTTTATTGCTCATATATTATTGCGCAAGCGCAAGAGAGCCTAAGTAAACACGCATTTCATTTTCGCCGCGATTTGCCCACATAAAATATGGAATAAGCTTCAAATCGCAGGGTTGCAACGTGGGTTTTGTAGTGCCATACAACGTGGTTTGTTTATTGTCATATGAATACGCCTTAGTCTGCAATGCCACACCTTCGGCGAGAAGCCCTTGAGGCATTTTGACCTCGGTGAGTGGGGCGTTGTCATCCAACACATATCGAGAAAGCAACTCACCATTATCGACCTGCTCTGCGCAGTAGACAATGGGACCGCGCATTACAGCCGCTTTCCCTGCGTTAACCTGCACATCTGCCACGCTGTATATATATCGCGGTGCCATATCAAATATGATTTCTATAGTATCGTTTTTCCAATCTCGGGTGACGACCATATAGCCGTTTTCTGTTTTTACATCCATCGGCCGGCCGTTAATTTTTACGGATTTGACAGGCGCGGCCTGCGGATTACGAAGATATACGTCAAAGCTCCCGCCTTGCACGGTTAATGTAGCTGTATCTCCGAAGGGATACGATGTAGAAACATTAATTTCTCGCATACCATCCTTCGCGCTTCCTTCGCAGTACAAATTTACATACAGTCCTTCGTCCGTTTTTCCATATGCATACAACCCCAATCCCATCACAGTGCGAGCAAGGTTTGACGGACAACATGCACAGTCAAACCACTTTGGGCGTACAGGTTTTATATGCTTGTAGTTTGGATTGTTTTCAACTTTTTTCGGCTCCACTTCCAAAGGATTTACATAGAAAAACCCTTTGCCATCCAAAGAAATCCCGGCAAGTACAGTATTGTATAATGCAATTTCCATTGTGTCGGCGTATTTTGCATCACCGTACATTGCATTCATCCTGCGGCAAAACATCATTAGGCCAACGGACGCACATGTTTCTCCATAAATCAAATCGTTGGGCAAATCATATGCGGATGTAAAGCGTTCGCCTATCGAAGCGGAGCCTATAGCACCCGTCACATACATTTGTTTTTCTGTGATGTCGCGGTATAAAATTTCGCAAGCATCAGCGAGAGCCTTATCATTTTGTTCGCTTGCCAAATCAGCCATCGCGCTGTACATATACACCGCACGCACAGAATGCCCCATCGCCACTTTTTGTTCAAAGGGTGGGGCAACGGCTTGATAATAATCCTGACCAAATGTCGTAAGCTCGGGGAATACTTCTTTATACGTAGGGCGTTGTTGCTCAAGCAAGAAATAATATGGCTTTTTGCCACGCTCATTAATAAAATACGCTGCAAGGTTTAAGTATTTTTTTTCTTTTGTTACTTCAAAGAGTTTGTATAAAGCCAGCTCTATCTCCTGATGCCCCGGGTAGCCACTTTTTTTACCTTCTCCAAAAACGCTGTCGATACAATCCGCAAAACGTTTTGCAACTTCCAAAAACGCCGCCTTGCCCGTGGCATCGTGGTATGCAACCGCCGCTTCGATAAGATGACCCGCACAATACAGCTCATGCCCATGTTGCAAATTTGTCCAACGAGTCTTTGGGTCGCGGTAGTGAGTATTTACATATCCATCCTCGCCCTGTGCTTCTCCGATGAGAGTAATTACGTCATCGGCGAGTTTTTCCAGCTCTGCATCGGGATAGACGGCCAATGTGTATGCGACGGACTCCAACCACTTGTACAAATCGCTGTCTTGGAACACCATCCCATAAAACTCGTCCTGCACCCTGCCCGCCGCTATTTCAAAGTTTTTTATACAAGAACTCCGAGCCGCATCGGGTATACGGTCGTTTAGAATATCCCACTGATACGGAATAACCTCTTTGCGTATCAGCTCCATATATCTGCTCCAAAACGAGCCGCCGACAGTAATATCCTTTAACGAAAGGGGCAGTATCTTTTTTGTCATGATTGTTCTCTCCATTCACAGGATTGTTTTTTTACCGTTTCGCGCAAAACCATCTTGCTTGGGATTATTATTTTGTTTTTTCCATTATTTTTGCTCTTTAGCTTTTCTACAGCTATCTGCGCCGCGTTGTATCCGATTGATTTTAGGTCGATTTCTGCGGTGGTAAGCTTTGGAGAAACAAATTCCGACGCATCGCGATTGTCAAACCCCACAACCGATATATCCCCCGGCACACTAAGCCCTGCTTCTTTGATAGCATCCATCGCACCTATTGCCATGAGGTCATTCATTGCAAACACGGCAGTGGGCTTGTGCGCAGACCCCAGCAAACTTTTCATGCAGTGATAGCCAGAGTCTCTCTCCCAGTCACCGTTTTTAACCATATGATTGTCAAGCAAAAGACCCGCTTCTTCGAATGCCCGCTGCACACCTCTTAGGCGTTGTTGTGCGGGTGGAGTATGTTCAAGCCCGGAAATAACTGCGATTTTTTCATGCCCGGCATTTATCAAATATCGCATCATTTCCGCAGAAATATTTTCGTTTTCATATGTTACAAAGCAGGTATGTTCGTCCTCCGAAGTAGAATATGCAATTATCACAGGTTTGTTGATATTAGGTATAACTCCTGATATGTCGCGGTCAAACATGCCGACATATATCACCGCATCCACCTTTGCCCCATACACCAAAAACATCAGCTCTTGATTTATTTTTTCTCCCTGGTGGACGATTTGGTCGTAGCGATTATACAGGCTGTTTAGCATACGAAGGTCGTTTAGCAGTATACGATAATCTGTGTTTTCAATATATTCAGAAATCCCATTGATAATAGGAGGGACAGAAAACGAGAGTATATCTTCCACAAGTATGCCGATTGTGTTTGTTTTTTTTGTACGAAGGCTCTGGGCTACAGTATTTGGCAAATAGCCTGTTTTCGTGATTACATCAAGCACACGTTTTTGCCTTTCGGGCGCGACGGGCTTTGTACCGTTAATCACATACGAAACGGTCGCCGTAGATACACCTGCCGCTTTTGCTATGTCCCTGATGGTAATATCCGCCACCTCAATCCTGCACAATAAAAACAAAATCTAAACGTTTAACTATGTAAATTATACACAAAAGCAACCGACAGTCAACATGAATTTTTTTATAGAAGTGACCGGCTAAAAAACGCCTCGCATATGCATAAAATGCGGGCTTGAGCGGTTTTGACCAAAACATCTTTTGTAAAATCCTTATTCCCTAACCTGTAGCATCTCCAGTGGCGAACGGTTTGTTATGTATATTGCACCTGTCACCGCTCCTATAGCCATGCCGGTAAAGCATTGTGCAGAAAAGGTTAATGCCTCGACTATACCAATTTTGTATAAAATATAAACCCACCTACAGCAATCACTACAAATCCAATCATTAGACATGGTGGATTTTCTTCTTCGTTATCGTGGGTATCATGCTGTATTGTTGCAAAGGTCGGGATGTACTGCATTGTTTCTACTATAGGTTGTGGGGTTGGCTCTGTACTTATTTCCAATATACCATAATTTATCCCTGTTTCTCTGTCGCCTGTGGCAATCCAAAACAAACCACCGTTTTGTTGCTCTGACGAGTGCCAGTGGGTTATCATTCTTACATCATCGGGTAAAGAGTAGATTAATTGGGCATCACTGTCTATAAAGTCTATGGGCAGGCTATTCCATGCACCTTTTCTTGCTATTCTTACATAATCGTTTACGCGATGTATTGAACTGTATACAAATGGCTCTATGATGTTTCCTTCTAGGTCTATTGCACCTCGTTTTCCGTTTTGAGTTACTAATATTCTATCATTGCTGATAGTTGTAATATGGTCAAACATGCCAAAGGGAATTAGGACATTGCCTGCGCTGTCTATTACGGCACTTTTTCCGTCTTTTTGTGCAACAGATAAGCCATTAGTAAAATCCCTAATCCATGAGTATTCAAACGGAATAACCACGTTTCCGTAACGATTTATCGCTCCTGTTTGCCCATCCCTACGAGCGATAGCTATTCCATCCCTAAATACCCCAATAGAGTCAAACTCTCCCATAGGGATTACAAAATTTCCACTTTTATCAATTACGCCAAAGGTGTAAATCAAATCCCCAAACCAGCCGTACTCATCAATGTTTATTGCTTCTCCTATACCTACAGTAGCCAAACCCTCGGAAAAGGAATTGATCATGTCAAACTCAAATGGCAAAATCACATTACCCTCAGTATCAATTAACCCAAGATAATTAGAGTCCCACCGCTCCAGTCCATCCCATACGGCTTTACTGATGACGGCAAAACCATCCTCAAACTCGCCATGATGTGCCCATCTAGCCATCCATCGCGGGTCATCCCCGCGTATACTTACATGGCCGTCTATCATTGGAATCACAAGCTCGCCCGCCTCATTTATAAAGCCTACTTGATTGTTTTTATTGACAGGTGCAAGACCCTCTCTAAACATACCAATCCAATTGTATTCAAACGGCACAATTACTTCACCGTCTTGGTTTAGCATACCTGTACGCCTATTTTCTCCGTCGCGTATTGTTGCAATCATTGAGCCACCGCTACCCAAAGAAATACTGGCAAACTCAAAGGGTATGACGGTATTGCCCTCTCTATCCAACACACCAGATACGCCTGTTTGCCAATCACCCAGACGTGCAACCACTAGCCCATTGGTATATGGCCTACCCCAATCCCAATTGCTATTTAAAGATGTATATATAAATGGAATAATCGCTTGCCCGGTAGTATCTATCACACCCACCATATCACCCTTGCGCGCAACAGCTACACCATCATGAAAACAACCCGCCCAAGTAAACTGAAAATCAATGACAAGCTCCCCTGTTTTATCAATAAAACCATAAATCCACTCATTGTTATTTACGCGCCTACCTACCCTTGCCAAACCCTCACAAAAAAAGTGAGAGATACTATCAAACTCCATGGGGATTACAATTTCACCATAGCGATTTACAAATCCAACTTTGCCATCACGCTGTACCCATGCTATACCATCCCTAAATGTATATACATTGTCAAATACTAAAGAAGGTGCCACCAAAATGCGAATAAACCCATTAAACGCACCAAAGGTAAACATGGGAGAGATGGATAACAAAATAATGACCACAATAGCAATCGACAATATCTTTTTCATATTTCCTCCTATGGCGACATTTACTCTCCATTAATCGCTTGTATAAATCTAAGTAGAGGATTGGGTATGGGGATTGAATTTTCTGCCTTTTGTTGTATTTCTTTAGCAAAATCGTAGTCAAGGTTTGGCAAAATCTGCTCCAATAATCCCTCGGCTGTGACTTGGCGAAATGGGCCGCTTTGTATGGTAATGATGGCACTGCTTGCCGCCTCGTAGTATAGCCCGCGCTGTATCAGCGAGCGTGTACGTTGTGCATGTGCCACGGTGCTTGGGTTTGGTATTGCATCAAAAACTTGGTCAAACAAATCATGTTTTTCCATAGCCAAATAAATCGACAGACGCGTAAGCGAAGCATCTGCATCATTGCTAATGGGCAAATGTGATAGTATTTGCGTAGACTCCAACGGGTCTGTGAGTGCAATCCATGCCGCATGATTTTTTATTGCAGATTGTGCAAATACGATTGCAAACAAAACTAGCGGTAGCAAAAACAAAAAACGTGATTGCTTTGGTATATCCAAAGTTTTTGGTAGCGTAAGTGTAACTAACCACATGAAAACAATCACAATAGAAAGAAACATAAACGGGATATCCACAAAAGCTGCTACCAAGACCATAATAACACAGATAGCATAGCCACTCCATTGTTTATTTTTGACCCAATAAAATATCGCAACAAAAACCAAAACAAAGGCTAAAAAACCCGCGTCCACCCCCATCGCAACATATTCGTTGTGAATCCTCGCGACAGAATATAAAGACGACTGATATGCAAAAAGCTCAAACTGCCAAGCACCGACACCCAGACCAAAAGGATAACGCATAACAATCCCAAAACCATCCCAAATATGTATTAGCCTCTCCAAAAAAGTAGCAATAGGATGAAGTCCACGCACAAAAAAAACTACAACAATCGCAAAACCCGCAACCGCACCATACCACCAACGCCATCCCTTATAAAACATCCAACCAAGTCCATAAACAACCAAAGCACCAACCGACTGCGTTAAAACCAAAGCAATTTCCAAAAACGGAGCAAACCTACAATACCTACTATCCAACCGCGCAAGAAAGGCAGAAATACCAAGAAAAAACCCAGCAGCATTAGCATATTGAAAAACACTCTGCAAGCGATTAAAAACAACTGCGCCTTCCCAATTAATCACACCAAAAAGCGATAAAACCCCAATACTCGCAACCACCATACCCGCAACAAAAACCGACTGCGTAATATCCGCATCCACATTGTAAAACACAAAAATCAAAAGCACGACAACCAAAATACGAGAAAAACCAGCCAAAGCCTCAAAGGACAAACCCGAAAAAACAACCGAAATTGCATAAATAGCGACTAATAAAAGCATCAAAACAACAACAGGAGTATCGGGCATCTTTTTTGCCTTAAACAACAAAAATAAAACCAAGGCAATACCAACCAAAGCCCAAACCGCATCGGTAAAACCACCCTGCAACAAGGTGATACAAACAAGTAAAATAGTAACTACATATCTCATTGTTATTGTTTTGCCCCCTCATTTCTTCAACCATAACAGGGTTTCCCCATGTGCTGTATTAATAATTGTTTTACACTCAAAATCCTTCTTTAATAATGCAAGTCCGGTTTTATAATCGACCTCACTTATTATGCGAAACATGGAATACCCTTTATTTTCAACTTGCTTTAAAAAGCCCTCGGAAACAATAACCTCGCTAGTTTCATCGGTCACTACGGTTTTATGTTCATAAAAATTTGCTTTTTCGGCGACGGCGATAATGTCGCAAATATCGGGATAGCGTGTCTTTTCTACATCTACAGTTGATGGGAAATGTTTTACAAAAAAGCGAGATTCCAATTGTTTGTATGATTCTGTCAGGATGCAAATAAGTCCGTGGGGTCTTAAAACACGATAAAACTCCCGAAACATTTCCTCCGTATCAGGCACATGATGAATAACATCAGTCATGTATATGAAATCGAAAAAATCATCCTCAAAGGGAATATCAGAGTGATTGCCTTTTCTTGCATCGACCCCCTTTGTGATGGCGTGTTCTCTCATGCCATCAGACGGCTCAACCCCATAGATGTTGGCAGAAACGCTTTCCCTAAACATAATGGCATAGTTGCCCGTGCCACAACCAAAGTCAAGTACGTTTTTTCCATCAAGCGTCAACTCGGAAAGCATCAATTTAACTATGTTTGCATTCGCATTGCGCGTAAGGTCGTAGCTTTTTGATAAAGCATCGAAATCTACTGTCATCTAAACCCATTCCCCTCGCCTTGCTTCAAAAAATTCGTGTAGCAAGATTATATTTTTAAGTTCTGTCCATTTTTTTATAGTTGCGCGGTCATCAAGGTCATATATTTTTGTGCCGCGCATTGCAAGCAAAAACGGAGAGTGTGTTGACAGGATTATTTGGCAACCAAAAAAACGCGCAGCATCCTCGATAAACTGCGCCAGCTCGGCCTGCCTTTTTGGTGAAAGACTGTTTTCGGGTTCATCCGTACTTTTGCATATTTTGCTTCTTTGTATTCCTCAAAAATTTCTTCGCGCCGCCCATCAAGCCCCTCATTCAAATTGCGAATATTCAGCATATAATCAAAGACATCATCGCTTGTGATTATACGAGCCTCCTCGGGTGCTTCGTCGACAAACTCCGCTTCGCACATATGTACATAGTCAGGGAAAAAATTTGTCCTATTATAAACCGCGCCGCGCTGTGCCTCTAATTTTTCTGCGATTACGTTTAAAACCGTGGTTTTCCCGGAGCCATTGCCACCATACAAAATCGTAAGCGACCCGAAATCAAGCCACGTTAGCCCATTTGCAGCAAGCGTGCGAAACGGATAATAAGAAGTGTAACATGTCTCTTTTATTCCCCAGATAAAATCACTTTCGGTATCATCGGTGGGAAAAGTAATGCTTTTAAGAAAAATCATAAACCCGCTCCATTTTTTATGCATACAAACACACCGACTTCTTTCGGGATATGTATGCACCCATCGCGTCTCCGTATGTTGTCAAAATAATCATGCAATTTCCCAAGCGTCTCTTCGTTACAGCCATAGATAGAAATAATTGACTTAATCCAATCCATTAAATCTTTTGTTTTAGTGATTGAAAGTGAATCTTTGTAATCATGTCTTGTAACTAAAGAAAAGAACGGCGAGAGGATTTCGCTACCATTTTGCAAGCTAAAAGGAAAATCTTGTGCAAATGCCGCCGTATCTGCATCAAATTTTTTCACCGCATTATGTAAAAACAGGCTCATACCGCCGTTGCCATTGGTGGAGGCGTAAAATATGCCGCCCTTTTTTAACACTCTACAGACCTCCGACAAAGCCTGTCGTAAATCCGGCACATGATACAACATGTGATTTGCGATTATTGCATCGAATGAATTATCTTCAAATGGAATGTTTTGTATGTCTATCTGCCTGAAAGATACACTCTCACTATACATCTCAAATTTTGACTTTGTCACATTTACCATACCCTCAGAATTGTCAGAAAGAATCAATCTGCAATCTCGTGGGAGAAGCCCGATTCTTCCGTCCCATTGACCACCATTCCCGCAACCAAGCTCCAAGACTGTATTGTTTGGAAGAAAACGATATATGCCAAAGAGCCAAGGAGCAAAACCTTGCTTGTTTGTACTGTATTTTTCGTGCAATGTGATTCGTGTAGCTAAATTTTTGTCGTTAGAGTACTGCTCTTTTACATTGCCTGTTGATTTAATCGCTTCCACCACTTTTGCTTTATGAATTACTGCCAAACCGTCACGCCCCTGTCTTGAACAGATTCTACGCTTACTCCCAATTAGATGCAAGTAAGAACTCCCGTATATTCCTGTGCTTTATTCCATCCCTGCTCATATCAAACTCATCCAGCGACAAAACATACTTAGGGAAGTGGTCGCGGGTAGAGTCGTAAACGCCAAACTCACGAGCTATTGTATCCTCCGAAGCAAGAAGGTAGCATACCTGGATATACAACTTATCGGTCTTTTTTTCACAGATGAAATCAATCTCCTGCGCTCCTGTCTTGCCCACTGTGATTTTATATCCCCTTCGTAAAGCCTCCATGTAAACAACATTCTCTAGTATCAGATTGATGTCCTTCATGTTACCGCCAAAGACAGCCTCACGGATACCGTGGTCTGCCACATAATATTTCTCATTTACCGTGAGTAATTTCTTGCCTTGTAAATCCTGTCTACGGACTTGATGAAACAGATAAGCATCAACACAATATCCGATGTAATTCATAACCGTTTCAGGTGCAGCGATGCGTTGTTCACCCTTAAAGTATTTCGATATTGATGCCGCCGAGAATGTTGTACCAACACCAGCGAATACATATGCAATGATACGCTCTAGTAAGTCCACATCACGAACCCCATTACGCTTGACTATATCCTTCAAGACAACCGAATTGAACAAATCTTGGAGATAGATTTGTATGGGAGTCTCTTCATAACGAAGGTTATTAAGGTAAGGCATTCCTCCGGTAACAAGATACCGTGTGAATGTTTCTTGTTTGGTTATGTCTGGAAATGTGGATGTGTATAACTCCAGGAACTCAGCGTAGGAGAAAGGATAGATAATAAATTCAACATATCGCCCGGCAAGGTAAGTAGCTAGTTCTCCCGAAAGTAGTTTAGCATTGGAGCCTGTGATGTAGATGTCACAGTCGAACTCTACACGGAATGAATTGACACACCTTTCCCACTCGTCTACCTCTTGAATCTCATCGAAAAAAAGATATGCTTTGCCCTCTGCATTTGCAATCCGCCTTGTTACTTCCTTATGCAAGGCTTCAGCGGTGCGGAGTTTTGAATTCTTCATATTTTCAAAGTTAAACTTGATAAATTGTGATTCTGATATACCTTGTTCAAGTAACTCACCTTGTATCAATTCCAACATGACCGACTTACCACTACGGCGCAAACCTGTCAATACCTTAATAAGCTCGTTACCGACAAAGGGGCGTATGCGGCTCATATATGCTTCTCTTTTAATCATGAAGGCAGACCTCCTCGGATAATTCTACCACTATCATATCGCAGATATAAGTTAATTTCAAGATGAAGCTTGGAGTCCATCAAGATATACCTTAACGATTTCCATTGCGCGCTCCTTTTAACAACTAAACTCTTCCTCACACAAAAAGGCGACGACGGATTTTTCCATTCATCGCTTTCTTGTGCCACTTCATTTTGCCTATGCCTTAACTTAATGGCATTGCCAAAGCGGCGAGACCTTTTCTTTGCAGTCTAATATTTTATAAACTCTGCCAGCAAAATTTCTTCTAATAGCAGACTAAATACACGCAAGTTGTTTTGCATCATGCCGGGGTTTGTGGCCTCTATATATTCAAAGGTATCGGAGGCGGTGTGGATAAAATGTCCAAACAGTTCATTTTCTTGTGCCAAAAGAAATTCCATATTGCTTTCGGATATTCTTGTAAGGCTTGCAAAATATAAAACTGTGTGACCTTCCATCAAGAACACTATTTGGTCGGTTGGAGTAATCATGCCGTTTGGCAGGCCAACCAGCTCCGTGTTTGCACCTAGTTGAGCAACAATGGCATCAATTTGTACAGTGACAGGTGTTGGTATTGCTTGCCACATATAAAGCACCGCAACAGGCGGAATATCACTGTTTATGGCAACAACAACCTCGATAAGTTGCTCTACGGATTCTATTCCCATCCCGGCGAGACCCGTAACAGTAAGGAGCATCTCAATACCCATCTGCTCATACAGCTCTGTCATTTGAGATTCTATATCTGCCGCTATAGAGTCAATAAGAAACGGAAGAGCCTCAAAGCCCGGGCCTTCGCCCCTTGCCGCGGAGTACATAAGATAATTTCCGCTTACAATGCCATCCACATTTATCATGAGTGCAATTTTGTCACGTTCTTGTTGGGTCAAAGAATCGTAGAAATAACGCGCACCCCATAGCCCGACTTCTTCTGCACCAAAGAATACATACATGATTGTGTGGTAATTGTCTGCGTTTTTCATACGATACGCACTTTCCAACAAAAGCACCACACCTGATGCATTATCATTCGCGCCGGCAGAAAGATACGAGTCATAATGCGCACCCACGATGATAAGGCTTTCACTTTGACCGGGGATTGTTAAAATCACATTTTGGCTTATCCTGTCCTGTCGGAGTGCGATGTTGCCCTCATATGACCA